>Ga0181529_10002200_pt1 | contig 23804 bp, 18 predicted proteins | sample PEATcosm2014_Bin_36_FD_119763 | JGI IMG/M metagenome (GOLD analysis project Ga0181529, IMG submission 119763) | Peatland microbial communities from MTU Mesocosm Facility, Houghton, MI, USA - PEATcosm2014_Bin10_30_metaG | ecosystem: Environmental > Terrestrial > Soil > Wetlands > Peat | place... | reverse complement strand
TGGACTTGGCGCCGGTGATCCCGCCGCTGGTCGATGCGCCGGCATTGGACTTGGCGCCGGTGATCCCGCCGCTGGTCGATGCGCCGGTGTTGGACTTGGCGCCCGTGATCCCGCCGCTCGTCGAGGCGCCGGCATTGGACTTGGCGCCGGTAGTCCCGCCCCTGGTCGAAGTACCCGCGGTGCTGGGCCGGGCAATAGTATTCCTGGTACCACCTACAGCGCCGGTGTTTCTGTTCGGCTGATTGCCGGACCCGCCGCTGGAAGTCACCGCATTGTTGTGAGGTTGCGGTCGCGCGACACTCGATGAAGGCTGTGCGGACCTTGCGGGCGCTTGCCGGGCCGGTGCGGACCTCGGCGAAGCGTTCTGACGGTTGTTCTGGGGCGCTGGCTTTGCCGCCGGCTTAGGCTTGTTATTGGCGGCTCCGGCAGACGCCGGAACCAGGAGCAATGCCAACAGGCACGTGAACAGGTTCCGCTTGGTACTCTTTGTCAACTCGCGCGAATTCATTGCAATCTCCTGATCCCGTCGTGGAAAACGGATCTTCGGGTTTTGCAATAGGTTAGGTAAGGTAGATCTAATGTTGATTCCGCAAGGAACCCAACAGATCTTAATACCGAAACCTCCGTTTTCGGATCACGACCGGCTCTATTTTACACCCAAGAGTCTCCGCGGGCGCCGTTGTTTTTTGTCTTTCGGTACTGTAAGTGGGCCTGCCATGAATAAGTTAATACTGACTGCGGAAACTCAGCCCCAGCGGTTCGCCGACATCACCATGACCGCCGGTACTCTCAAGGTCGATTGCGCTAGGATGACTTTCCAGCCGGGCGAACAGCCGGTGCTGGATTCGATCCGAACGGTGTCCCAGAGCGGCCACCCGCGACGCACTCACTATCGCGGCCGCATTCTGCCTGGGCAGAATTCGTAAGGGAGTTACTCAAGCCGCGCGGGCGCTAGTGCGCGCCCGGTGCCTGGTCGCCGTAAAAGGTACCGCGGCCGTGGGAGCCGACGTAGACTCTGCCGAACTGCTTCGGGTCGCCGGCGATTTGCAGCAGCAAACCCCATTGATGCTGATCGTCGTTGATCCGCACCCAGCTTTGGGCGGCATTCGTGGAACGGAAAATACCGCGCAGGCCATCTACCACGCCAATGAGGTACAGGGCTGAGTAGGTGGCGCCGGGCGCGGCTTGGCCGAAGCCGAAAGCGTGAATCTGGCCGACGTGGCCTAAACGGGAGAACGTCACGCCGCTATCGGTGGAGTGGTACAGGCCATCGAAGGCAGCCAGCCACAGGTCGCCTTCCTTGCCCGGTGTGGCGTAGATGCGGTCCTGGCCGCCACGGTTGTCGCCGCGGGCGTCAGCATGGTCGCCGCGCGTGGGAAGGCCATCGGGCAGCGTGAGGGGTTGCGCGGTGAAAGTCGCCGCGCCATCGGTGCTGACGAAGAGCTTCCCATCGAACAGCGCGAGACCGTAGAACTTGCGCGGATTGACGGGGTCGGCGATCACGCGCGTATTCTCGGAGATGCCTTCCGACTTGATCCAGCGCCCCCCGGAATCGCGCGTGAAGTACACGGCGCTGCGCTCCGGCGTCCACACCCAGATCTCGCCGTCGGTGGAGACCGCGATGCTCCCCAGGCTGGCGTTGGGTGGCGCCGACGGAGTGGGCTGCCACGTCCTGCCTCCATCCATCGAGTAACCGATGTTGCCACCGCCGCGATTGCCGGCGGCCCTGCCGACGCGCACGATCATGTCCGGATTGCTTACGGCGCCGGCCACGCCCGCCGTGTTGCCGAAGCGCGGGGGCGAGGAACTGCCTTCCGGCGCGGGTTTATCGAGGTCCCAGTGCACGAACCCGCCGTAATCGCCGATGGCGGTGACCAGATGCGCGCCCTTGGACGGGCTGAGCAGATCGAGCGCGACGGTTTCTTCGATGCCGGTGCTCATGACGCTCCATTTGGTCGGCTTGCCGGAATCCAGGGCGGTGAGATTGAAGGTTTCGTAACCGCCGTAGCCGGTGACGAACATGGCGTGGTCGGAATTGGCCGGATCGATTTCGACGTCCAACAGCCAGTGAATCGGCGTGCGCGCCACGTAGGGCGCCAGCGAAAAGTCATAGGTGCCACCCGAACCGAAGACCGGTTTCCAGGTTTTGCCGCCATCGAGGCTGCGGAAAACATCGTCGCCGCCGGGGCGGTAATATGTGCTGGCGATCAGGGTGTGAGGATGATGCGCATCCACGGAAACACCACCGTAGCCAAACGCTTTGTTGTTCGCGGCGTCCGGCCGGTCGGGTGTGATATCCGTCCACGCGCCGCTGGCTGTATCGAGCTTCCATATGCCACCGTCGGTCGGCCGGTACGGGTTGGGGCCGGTGATATAAGAGATGTAGAGCGTGCCATCGGAAGCCAGCGCGGCGCGCGCGGGCCGGTATTGAGTTGGCGCGCCGGCGACAGGCTGCCAGGTCTTGCCGGCATCCTTCGAGCGGAACAGGTTGTCGCGTCCCATCAGGGAGACGCCCACGTAAATGGTGGAACTTGATTTGCCTTTTGCGCCGCTGCGCGGATCGAACACCACGAAAACGATGCCGCTTCCCTGCCCCTGCCGGCTGCCCTCGGTGTGCGGCTCTTCGGTAACATCGGGAAAGCTCTCCACCTTGCTCCAGGTCACCGCGCGGTCGACGCTCTTCCACAAGCCGGCGTGGCGCGTGCCCAAATAGAGGATGTTACCGCTGTTGGGATCGACCGCCAGGCGCTCGCCGTGGCCGCGGCCGTTTTCATTGCCGCCGAACTTGAAAGGCACATTGGTATGCTGGAACGTCTTGCCGCGGTCGCTGGAACGTAAAATGGCGCCATCCGGCGTGGTGGGATTGGTATAAGTGCCGCAGGCGAGATACACGCGATTGGGGTCGGACGCGTCGATGGCAATGCTCTCTACGCCCATCCAGTTGAGATTCTCGTAGGGTACCCAGTCGAGCAGCGGCTCCCAGCGATGGGCAAGATCGTTCCAGCGGTAAGCGCCTCCGATGTCGGTGCGGGCGTAGCGCACACCCTTGGCGGTCGGGTGGAAAATGATGCCGTCCACGAATCCGCCGCCCACCATCTGTACGCTCTTCCAGACGTAGGAAACGGATGCGGGCCGCTGGTTCGGCACGCTTTGGGCCGTGGTCGCGCCGCAGAGAGCCGCCAGCGCCGCCGAAAGCCGGAGGTATCGAAAACTCATAAGAGGAGGCGCTCCTTTGTCGCGCCGGGCGAGGGACGAATTCCTCGATCCGAAGGTACAAGGTAGCACGTATGGAAATCGGTTCCATAGCGTGTTACAGGCAAGCTCAAGCATGCCCGACCCGAGCATACGAATGCGCGAATCGTACTACACTGAGATTTGCCCGCAAGCCGCCACGGCTTCGAACCGCGATGCACATACCGGATGGATATCTGAGCCCGGCCACCTGTGCGGCCCTCTACACCGGCGCCGCGCCGTTCTGGTACGTTGCACTCAAGCGCGTGCGCAAGGCGCTGCACACGCGACTGGTGCCGCTGATCTCGCTGTTCGCAGCGTTTTCTTTCGTGATTATGATGTTCAACCTGCCGCTTCCCGGCGGGACCACGGGCCATGCGGTGGGGATCGGCCTCGCGGCGGTGGTTTTAGGACCGTGGGCGGCCATGCTGGCGGTATCCATCGCGATCGTGATTCAGGCCCTTTTTTTTGGCGATGGAGGCATCACGGCGATCGGCGCTAACTGTTTCAACATGGCCATTGCGGGCGCGCTGGTGGCGTACGCGGTGTACCGCGTTCTCTCCGCGCGAGCGGCCATCGGCTCGGCGCGCAGAGTGATGGCGGCGGGCCTGGCTGGCTACGCGGCGATCAACGTTTCGGCGCTGCTGGCGGCCATCGAGTTTGGCATTCAGCCGCTGTTGTACAGAGACTCGACGGGCGCTCCGCTGTATTGCCCGTACCCCCTCAGCGTCGCCATTCCGGCAATGATGCTGGGCCACCTGACGATTGCCGGTTTCGCCGAACTGACGGTTTCGGCGGGAGTGGTGGCGTTCCTGCAGCGATCCGATCCATCGCTGTTGAAGAGCACGGCGGGCCGCGGCGCGGCTCTCACCGAACAGGTTGCCGGCAGGGCGCTACGGCCGCTCTGGGCGGGCCTGGGCGTGTTGCTGATGCTGACGCCGTTGGGGATTCTGGCAACCGGATCGGCGTGGGGCGAATGGATGGCGCGGGATTTCTCGAACCCCGCCGTGCGGCACGAAATCGCGGCATCGTCGTTCCACCAGGCCGCCCCGCTGCGCGCGCCGGAAGGGCTGGCGCACCTGTCGCAAATCTGGACCGCACCGTTCGCGCGCTATGCGCCGCCATACATTCGCAGCGCGGCGTTCGGATACCTGCTGTCGGCCATGTTTGGCGCGGGCCTGATTCTGCTGGTCTGCCTGATGGTGGGGTGGCTGTGGGACCGCAAGGAGCCCCGCCAGGAGACGGCGACATGAAACTCGGCGGGCGGCAGGGCGGATTCATCGAGCGCACCATCGAGGGGCTTTACGCGGGCCTGCAGCGGTCCATCGACGCCGAGAATTCCGCCGCAGGCCGAGGCTTGCTCCAGCGGCTGGACGCGCGGGTGAAAGTGGCGGGCTTGTTTTCGCTGATCCTGGCCGCGGCGCTGGCAAGGCGGCTGTGGGTGATTGCGGCCCTCTTCGCAGCGGCGGTTGTGTTGGCCGCCCTTTCGCGCGTTCCCTTCCGCGTGCTGGCGGCCCGGGGATGGATGGGAGCACTGGCGTTTACTGGCGTCATCGCCCTGCCGGCTTTGTTCCTCACCCCTGGCGTTGCGCTCTGCCGCCTGCCGGGCCTCCACTGGACGGTGACCGCGCAAGGCTTGACGACCGCGAGCTACCTGCTGCTGCGCGTGGAGACGGCGGCTACTCTGGCGCTGTTGCTCGAGTTCACCACGCCGTGGGCACACGTGCTGAAGGCGCTGCGGGTGTTTCGGGTTCCGTTGGTGTTTGTGGCGATCCTTGGCATGGCTTCGCGCTACATCCTGCTGCTGCTGGAGACGGCGCATGAAATGTTCGAGTCGCGCAAGAGTCGCGCAGTGGGCGCGCTTGTGGGCGCCGAGCGCCGGCACATGGCGGCAGCGAGCGCGGGCGTGCTGCTCAGCCACTCGTTGCAGCTAAGCGGAGATGTTTACCTGGCCATGCAGGCGCGCGGATTTCGCGGCGACGTTCACCTGCTGGACGATTTCGCCATGCAGCGCCTCGACTGGCTGGCTCTGGCGGGCTTTGCGGCGCTGGCCGCGGCGGGCGTGTGGGCGGGCCGATGATGCTGTTCGAAACCACGCACCTGACCTACCGCTACGACCGGCTGGCGGCGATCGAGGACTTGAGCGTCTCGATGGCGGAGGGCAGCCGCGTGGCGCTGGTGGGAGCCAATGGCAGCGGCAAATCCACCCTGCTGCGGATTCTGGACGGCCTGTATTTCGGGCAGGCGGGCACGGTTCGCTTCCGCGGAGAAGAGCTGACGGAAGAGCGCTTCGCCGATGACGCGTTTGCCTTTTCCTTCCGGCGGCAGGTGGGGCTGGTGTTTCAGAATCCGGACGTGCAATTGTTCAATCCCACGGTGTTCGACGAGGTGGCGTTCGGCCCGTTGCAGCTGGGCTGGCCCAAGTCCGAAGTGCGGGAACGGGTGGGCGAGACGCTCGAGCGGTTCGCCATCGCGCACTTGAAAGATCGCGTGCCTCACCGTCTCTCGGGCGGCGAGCAGGAGCGGGTGGCGCTGGCGAGCGTGCTGGTGCTGGACCCGGCCGTGCTGCTGCTGGACGAGCCGACGGCGGCGCTGGATCCGCGCAGCCAGAGCCAGATGATCGACCTGCTGGTGGAATGGGGCGGCGGCGCGAAGTCGGTAATCACGGCCACGCACCATCTCGGCGACCTGGAGGATATTGCCGACCGGTGCCTGGTGCTCGATGCGGGCCGGGTGGTGGCGGAGGGCGCGCCGGCGGAGATTCTGCGCGATCGCGAGTTGCTGGAACGCACCAACCTGGTGCATGCGCACCGGCACAGGCACCGGTCTGGCGAGGTGCATTCGCATCCGCACGTTCATTCCGTGGAAGTGGAGCGGGGCGATTAGGGTGGGGCAGGGTTCAACCTGCCAACGCCTGCATGCGGGCGCGTTTTCTGGCCAGCCGTCCCTTAACGCGGGCCGCGCCCGAAGCGGTAGCTGAGCGAAAGGCTGGCGTAGGAAGGCAGGCGGACGCCCACCACCCGCTCGAACGGGGCGGATTCGTCCGGGAGGGCCAGCACTTCGGTGGTTTGGCCGGTGTAACCGCTGGCGATCAGGATGTTGACGCCGGCCTCCAGGCGGCTGCCGAACTGGCGGGCGAGTGCGCCGCGAAACTCGCGGACAGGCACGCTGACGAAGCCATCGCCCAACGGCTTGCGGCCCACGCTTTCGAACTCGGCGCGGGCGCGCAGGCCGAACGGCAAACGGTCCAGCGTCCCCAGGACATCGGCAATCAGGCGCGGCGCTTCGGGCACCGGCAGGCCATTGGAGAGATCGCGCGCGTCCGCCTTCGAGACCGACGCTTGCAGGAACCCGCCAGGAAAGGAGTGGCGCGCGTCGGCCGTGATGTAGCGATTGCGACTGGGCCCTTCATCGTACTGGAGGCCCGTATCCGGATCGATCTTAGCCAGCGATTCCTCCTGCGTGACGTGGCCGAGCGTCACGCGAAAATCGGTATCGCCGACGGCCTTGTGCGCCACCATCTGGTATGCGTGCGCGCGGCTGACGGGTGTTCCCTGGGTAATGCCAGTGCCGATGCGCGGATCGTTGGTGAAGAACGCCTGGCCAAAGCTGAAGGACACCGAGGGCAACGGCAGCCGCTTCGGCGCGATGAGGCTCAACGTTGATTTCGGCGAGTTCACGCCCACCAATCCGCTGTGGGAATTGGCGGGATTGAGCAGGTCCGTGTTGCCGATACCGATTTCGTCGCGGCGCCAGCCGAGGTTGTAGTGCAGCCAGGAGGTGAGCTCGCCATCGATCGCAATGTACGGCGCCAGATCGTCTATCGTCACATTGTTGGCCGCGACCTTTTCGAATGGGCCGTAGATGGCGAAGTTGTCGGAATCGTAGTGGTCGAGGTCGTCCCGGCGCGGTGCGTCGCGCTGGTAGTCCGTACCAATCAGAATTGCGAAATGCTGGTTCACCGGATGCGCATAGTTGGCGTTGCCGCCGGTGACTGTGCGGAATTCGCTCTGCCGGATGAGGCCGTCGCCGAAGTTGGAAAAGAGCGCCAGGTTGTAAGTGCGAAAGAAGCCGGAAAAATGGAGCTCGTTCGATTCCGACAGACGCCACACATCGTTGAGCGCGACTTCGGCGGTGTGAGTCTGGTCGCGCTGGCGCGGGTCGATGGTGTCATGGAGGTTCGGCACATCGATCGGCACCAGGCCCGGCACCATGGATTTGCCGTAGTAGCCGATGCCGAAGAGGGTGACCTGGTGGCTGCCGATCTCGAACACGCGTTCACCATTCAGCTTGTACTGCTGGCGATGTTCCAACCTGTCGAGGAAGCCATTGCCATAAGAAGTCTGGAGCGCGATCCAAGCCTTGGTGGCGGGATCGGCGGAGCTCCAGCCGGTGGCGAGGTCGAGATCGCGGGAGTCGCCGGTGACGGTTGCAAACGGCTCCAGCCGCTCGCGAAAGCGGTAGACCGCGGCCATATCGACGGAATGGTTGCCCTCAAGCGCGTTGAACGCGCCGCCATCCGTCACCACGGCTTCGATGACTTCGGGGATCATGATGTTGGGATCCGCGTAGCCGTTGCCGTGCGCATTGGCGCTGAGATTGTTGGGAATCAGGGAGCTGCCGACAGCGAGGTATTGCGCGATCGGCTCGCCGTGGTCTCCGGCCACGCCGGGCGCGAAGTATTGCGGCGCCTTGATGCCGCCGGATGCGGTTTCGACTGGCAGGCCGGGGATGGAGACCGGCGCGCCGGGGCGGCCGGGATTGGCGTCGAGGATGTCGTCGTGAATGTCGATGCGCTGCGCCGGGTCGGGATGATCGAGGCCTGCTTCGCCAGCCTCCGCGATCACAGTGACGGCGTCGTGGCGAGAGGCTAGCCGCACGAACTTCAGGTTTACGGAAAGCGATTCGCCTTCAGCCAGGGGAAAGGTTCGCATGACGGCCTGGAAATCGCTGGCGGTAGCGCCGAGCGCGTATTCGCCCGGCGCTACCGCGCGAAACAGGAACCGGCCGTCGGAGTCACTGGTGGCGCCGAGTTCCGCCGCGCCGCCGCTCAGCCGCAGTGTGGCGCCCGCAACCGGCTTGCCCTGCGGATCGGTCACCTGACCCGCCACGCGGCCATCGGCGGCGAGCAGAGTCGCATGCAAGAGCAACGGTATCGCTGGCAGGCAGGGCAGGCTGGAGCGAAGCGTAATCATAGCTGGGGTTGCCGCCGCGCGTCGCACATTTCGCAAGATCGTATGCATGCACACGATAACACGATTGCGCGATTGGTGCTACGCGAGCTGGAAGTGAAGCTGGCTCAGCTTGTGGGTGGGGCACTTGTGGGTGGATCGACGGGGGGAAAATGGTAATCTTCGATGCGGCAGCCCAGGCCGCGGAAGCCTTGGCTATCGGGCTCGTCAACCCGCACGATGCGAACTTTGCACCTGACTGCGAGCGTCTCTCCCGACCCCTGGGGACGATGCGCCGGAATATGGAGAGTGCAGTCGACGAGCTCTCCTGGGGCGAACACCGTTTTGGAACGGCAATAGAATCCATCACTACTTAAGTCCTGGGTCTCAGTGGCCAAAAAACCTGAATCGCCCCGCCGGTGGAATTGAACGGGCCAGTGCAGACGGGCACGGTAGCGCCGGCGGCGATCCGGTGGAGTCAGGTCTTCTGAAAACTGTTGGGCATGGTCGGCGGACATAATTCGGCGCGACCCACAAGGCACGTTCGGTGCCATTAAGAAGTGCTGACTCTGACCTATCAAGTGAATTCTTTTTCAATTAGTTGCATAAGGCGCGATGCGGTCTGATTTCGCACCAACTGAAGATTTTCCGGTTGCGAATCCAAATTTCCGGTACAGACATCTGAGGTATGGCCGATCCCTTGCGATGATTGAGATCTCGGAGTTCGCTATCGGCCCGCTTTTGGCGATTAGGCGTTCGCCAATGGCTACGGATTTGTCCTAGGTAATGCTTTCGAAACCCAAAAATTTGGCAATTGCAAGTACCATTCGTGGCGCGGGGATCTACTGGTACCAAGAACCGTATCCTCAACTTAACAGTTGACTTCGGTTAGGCTCAGGTTATGATAATTAAGTTCCCAGAAGTGAGGATCGCGAGAAACGGGGAGATATCCCGAAATCTTGCGAGGATAAGATCGCGGAGCCGGGATTTTGTCTTGAGGGCTGGTACGGAAACCACCTTGTGAGTGATACGTTGTAGATTACGTTGTCACCAGTAATTATTGTGGCAGCCTGCGAGTTCTGAATGCGGCGACCACACCCCTAGAAGACGGGCCTTGTTGGAATATGGGGGAGCCCCGAGAGGGGCTAGGCTGAATTGCCCGGGAGTCCTTGAGGGGGGGCTCGATGGACATATTGTTGATTTCGGAGGATCGGGAGCTGTACCGGGTCTGCCTGGAGATCCTCGACGAGATATTGAACCAGCCCTGGACGCTTTTCGCGGCCAGCGTAGGCGACTCGATCGCGCACGCGGACCTGTGCATTTGGGATTATCAGAGCGATGTCCCACTGCCCAACTATGGATACAGGTTTTCCCACAAGCATCTGTATCTGGTCAGCCGGAAGGACCTGCCGGAATTCCGCCAACAAACGGCGGTCGCGGAGGCCAACATCCTGCTCAAACCGGCAACCCCGGTGACGCTGGCGGCATTTCTCGGTTCTGCCGTTTCGTCACGCGGGACCGACCCCTCGCGGGAAGATCGGGACGAGATGCTTCAATGCCTGGTGCAAACCAACTTGGCGCTGCAGGAATATGACCAGGACCGCACCAATTTTCTGGCTCGGGCGGTACATGACTTTCGGGCTCCGCTTACCGCCTTGGGCGGCTACTGCGGTCTGATGCTGGACGAATCGTTTGGTCCCATCAACGAGGCGCAGCGGGAAGTCCTGGGGCGGATGCGGCGCAGCGCCCAGCGTCTCTCGCGGATGGCCTCCGCGATGTTCCAGTTGAGTATTGCGCGCCACGTGAAGAAGCGGCCCAACTTCGAGCGGGGCGACCTGCAGGAGTGCCTGGATCAGGTCTTGCACGAGATTGCGCCGTTCGCCGACGAACGGCGGATTACGATTACGCCGGAACTCGAACCTGGCGATGAAGGTCTGCTCTTCGAACCGGGGCAGATCGAACAGGTGCTGATCAACATTCTGGACAACGCCTGCAAGTTCACGCCAAAATCGGGCGCGATCGAAATTCGCGGCTACCCGTTCTTTTGGGAGCGCCGTTCCGGACCATCGGGAATGCCGCCTGCGGTGGAGCGCCGGCGCACCGTGGACCAGGACCCGAACAGCTACCGGATCGACATTACGGACTCCGGCGCGGCGATACCGAAGGAGCATTTGGACACGATTTTCGAGGAGTACGCATCGTACTCCGGCGGGCGTGACCGCTCTGGCGGCGGCCTCGGCCTGGCGATCTGCCGCTTGATCATTACGCAGCACGAGGGGCGTGTTTGGGCCGAAAACACCGATATGGGCCCTAGGTTTTCAATTGTTCTTCCGCTTGACCGGTCTCAGTTGCCGGCGGGGGAGGCGGAATTGGCTGAGGCGTTCGAAACAATGGGGAGGATAAACGTTCATGCTGCTGTCTGACCAGAAGTGCACAATTCTGGTAGGGGAAGATGAGCCGGAGGTTCTGAGCTATCTCGAGACCGCCCTGAAGTGCATGGGGTATTCCGTGGAATCGGCTCGCGACGGGGACGAAGTGCTGGCTTGCCTGCGATCGGGCGGATCCGAAATAGCGGCCGTGCTGCTCGACATAGTGATGCTGAATCGGGATGGCCTGGACACTCTGCGGGAGATTCGAAGCCTGGATCGCCAGTTGCCGGTAATCATGCTCTCCGGCGCATCGTCCACTCTGAACGTGGTCACTGCGATGAAACGAGGGGCGACGGATTTTCTCGCCAAGCCCGTGGCGCACGAGGACCTGCGTGAGGTGATCCGGCGGGCGATCGAGGCCAAAGGCACGGTTCCCGCCGCGCCCCCACGCAATGCGAAGCCTTTCCCCGACGTCTTGCTGGGGACGAATCCCCGGATGAAAGAACTCCAGGTTGTGGTGGGACAGATAGGCTGGTCGGAGGTTCCGGTGCTGATTCAGGGCGAAACCGGCAGCGGAAAAGAGGTGCTCGCGCGAGAACTGCACGCGCAGTCTCCTCGCGCGAACAGGCCGTTTCTGAAACTCAACTGCGCGGCGCTGCCGTCGGAGTTGGTCGAGAGCGAGCTGTTTGGCTATGAGCGCGGCGCGTTCACCGGCGCTTTCCAAAGGAAGGCGGGCAAGTTCGAGATCGCCGAAGGGGGCACGATACTGCTCGATGAAATCGGGGACATGGACGTGCGGCTCCAGGCCAAGCTGTTGCAGGTTCTGCAAGACCACGAGTTTCAACGAATCGGCGGCAAGGAAACCATCAAGGTGGACGTGCGCATCATGGCAGCCACGCACCGCGATCTGGAGAAGGCCATTCTCGAAGGAAGCTTTCGCGAGGACCTTTACTACCGTCTGAATGTAATCAACCTGAAGGTTCCGCCGCTGCGCGACCGCAAGGAAGATATCGTGCCGCTGGCGGAGTTCCTGATCAAGAAACACGCCGCGGGAGGGCTGCCCGAGCCAGCCATCACGCCCGAACTGAAACACGCCATGATGACGTATCACTGGCCCGGGAACGTGCGCGAGTTGGAGAACTATGTTCGGAAGTTTATGATCCTCGGCAATGCCGCCGCGCTCGCGAGCGAACTCCACGCGAAGGCGACGCGTAGGCCAATGCGGCCGGCGCCGCTTGCCGAAGCTCACTCCCAGCCCGGCGATCTCGCGGTGGGTTCTCCGATTCTGGAACAGGTCACGCAAGCCAGGAAACAAGCTGAAACGGACGCGATCCTGGCGGCTCTCAATTCCACGCGCTGGAACCGGAAACAGGCGGCAGCACTGCTGAAAATCGACTACAAAGCGCTCCTGTATAAGATGAAGAAACTGGGTGTCGAGGACCGTCCCGATCTCGTCGCGGCGGACGCCGCAGCGCCGCTGAAGACAATGTCAGCGGGCGGTGGGTACTAAGGACTAAGCTAGCGAGCTCCCTTCACAAGTGAGGCAATCCGGTAAACCTGTGCGAAATGACCCTGTCGGTAATCTCCACTATGTAAAATGCAGTTTTTGCCGATCTTGAATAGAGAAATCCTTTTGTTTTCAGTCGGCAGAGCCATGGCCCTTAGGTTGCACCGTTAATACTCCCAATGTCTGTATAAAATCCCTACGGGACGATCAGCCTGGTTCTGGGATCCGACGATTGGGGACGGGAGAGCAACATGTTAACTCAGGAATACCGGCAGATTCCCGCTCTGCGAAACTGCCCTCGTTGCGGAACGGATTTCCGGAGCGGCGGCACGGAACGGGTCTGCCAGGCTTGTCGAAGGCCAATCGGGGAGCACCGCCCCATCAACCACGACCTTAGCTTTCGGGAAAAGCAAGTCGTGGACCTGGTACGGCAAGCCAAGCCGAACAAAGAAATCGCCTATCAACTGCATCTTTCGGAAGGAACCGTCAAGGAGTACTTGAACCGGATCTTCCGAAAACTCGATGTCAGTAACCGGACGGAGCTGGCGGTCTGGGCGATGACGCATCGTGCGGAAAGCATGATCATTCCGCTGCCGGACAGGACCGAAAAGCTGTTGGTTAATCAATAGCGGGCGGACGAGCGCTTCCGCGTTCCCCGAGCGCGCGCCGGCCGGCTTCGAGCACGCGCAGAATCCGGTCCACATCATAGACCGCGCCGGCCCATGCGCCGCCGCTCGCGTCCTGCAGGGCGGCCCACAAACGGGTATCATCGGGCAGGGCGGGATCGGGCGCAAGGCCCGGCCAGGGCGCGCGTTCCTCAAGCATGCGGGATCCCTCCTCCACGCCACCGGGACCCACCAGGTTGACCTGGCCCTCCAGGCGGTTCCGATCAATGACGATTTCGATCACGTCGCCTGGGCGCACTTTCCCGAGCGGGCCACCGGCCAAGGCTTCCGGCGAAACGTGGCCGATGCAAGCGCCGGTGGAGACGCCGCTGAAACGCGCATCGGTGACCACCGCCACGTGCTTGCCGAAATCCAGATACTTGAGCGCGGAGGTCAACTGGTAAGTCTCCTCCATGCCCGCCCCCTTGGGGCCGCGGCCCATCAGGACGACGACATCGCCGGCCTGGATGGCGCCGCTCTTGATGGCTTCGATGGCGGCAGGTTCGGAGGTGAAGACGCGGGCCGGGCCGCGCTTGCGGTAGACGCCGTCGGCGTCGAGCACGGAGGGGTCGATGGCGGTGCTCTTGATCACCGCGCCCTCCGGCGCCAGGTTGCCGTGGGGGAAGCAGACGGTGGAGGTGAGGCCGTGGCGCGCGGCCGAGTCCGGGTCCATGATGACGGAGTCGGGATCGATTCCATCGCGCTCCTGGAGCAACTGGCGCAGGCGTGCACGGCGCGCGGAACCCTCCCACCAGTCGAGCATGCGCCCGAGGGTTTCACCGCTGGCGGTGAGCGCCCGCGTGTCCAGCAGGCCGGCGCGGCGCAGGTGCAGCATCACTTCGGGAACGCCGCCGGCCAGGAAGACCTGGACGGTGGCGAAATTGCGCGGGCCGTTGGGCAACGCATCCACCAGGCGCGGCACGCGACGGTTGATATCGGCCCAGTCGGCGGCGGTGGGGCGGCGTAGGCCGGCTGCGTGGGCGATGGCGGCCAGGTGCAGGATGAGGTTGGTAGAGCCGCCGAAGGCCGCGTGCGTCACCATGGCGTTGCCGAGCGCGGCTTCGGTGACGATGTCGCGCATCGGGATTCCGCGCGCTTCGAGTTCCAGCGCGGCCCGCGCGGAGCGGCGCGCCATGTCGAGCCAGATCGGCTGGCCGGAAGGCGCCAGCGCGCTGTGCGTGAGCGACATTCCCAGCGCCTCGCCCACCACCTGCGAAGTGGCGGCCGTGCCCAGAAACTGGCATCCGCCGCCGGGCGAAGCGCAGGCGCTGCATCCGGCGCGGGCGGCTTCCTCGAGCGTGATCTGGCCGTGCGCGAAGCGGACGCCGATGGTCTGCACACGGGCCGTATCTTCACCGTCGGAGGCCAGCAGGCTGACGCCTCCGGGCACCAGCACGGCGGGCAGATCGCGCGTGCCGGCGAGCGCCATCATCATGGCCGGCAGTCCTTTGTCGCAGGTGGCAAAGCCGATCACGGCGCGGCGGGTCGGCAGCGAGCGGATCAGGCGGCGGAAGACGATGGCTGCGTCGTTGCGGTACGGCAGCGAATCGAACATGCCGGCTGTGCCTTGCGTGCGGCCATCGCAGGGGTCGGTGCAATAACCGGCGAACGGCACTGCACCCGCCGCCTTCAATTCCTCAGCCGCGGCCTGCATCAGCAGGCCCACTTCCCAGTGGCCGGTGTGATAGCCCAGCGCGATGGGCGTGCCATCGGCGGCGCGAATGCCCCCATGGGTGGAGAGCAACAGCACCTCTGCGCCACCGAGCCGCGCAGGATCCCACCCCATGCCGGCATCCTGCGACCATCCGAACAGGTCGCCCGAGGCGCGCTGGCGTAGCATCTCATCGGTGAAGGGCAGCGCGCCGGCCGGGCCGGGGACGCGAGTGTGGATGTCGTAATTCTCCGGGCCGGAGTCGACGATTTCTTCGAAGCGGAAACGAGGCGTCACAGCCTCAGGATAACGGGTTCGCGCTGACGGGGTGCGTTCAGGACTCAGCCTCAGTATCGGTTGGCAGGCGAAAGCGCCTGCCCCACGGTCACGCGCCCGCCGCCATGGTTGCTTCCGGAGGCGCGTCGCGGCTGATGGTGAGCAGGTCGGTACGCACCTTTTCCCATTCCCGCAGCACGAATCCGTGGCCTTCGAAGAACGCATGGATGCGCGAGCTGTCCCACCCGACAATGTCCTCCAGGATGGGCACCAGCACGCTGATCGCGTTGTCGCTCAAGATGGTCCGGCGCGCGATCTGGGTGAGATACTTGTTCTCCGATACGGCGATGGTCAGGCCGTCCAGCCGGCTGACGTGCAGCATGACGTGGACGTCGGAAATGCCGTCGCCCACGTAGACCACGCGGTCCCGGCCTATGTTCAGCGTCTCGCGCAACCGGTCGAGCACGGCCACTTTCCCGTAGCCGGCCGGCACGCTTTCGATGGACTCGATCTCGCCCGTCTCCGCGTCATAGCGGAACCGCGTCCCGTGAATGTGGTCCGGCGGAATGATGCCGTCGAGCGCGGACTGGATCACTTCCTCCGGCGCGGCCGAAACCACGTAAAAGGCAAACCGGTGGCCTTCGATGTCCCGCAGCAATTCAAACAAAAGGCCAATGTTTTGTTTCAGACGGATGAGTTTGCCGACTTCCACCAGGTGCTCGCGCCGCACCCGGCGGTACTCCGGATCGTGGAGCAGGAGGTAGGCCAGTTCGCCGCCCTGCTGCACCAGATGGATGTTCGACAGCCCTTGGATTCTTTCGCGGAACCCCGTTACGCCAATCAGTTCGCTGAGCGCTATCCCGGAGTCGTTGAAACTCAGGGTTTGATCGAAATCGCTCAGCAGAAGATACTCTTTGGTACGCGGGTCAGTTCCCATATGGATTAGATGTCCCGAGGGCCGAACGGTTGCCTGTGGATTTTCTTGTAGGAGGCGCGAACGATCCCGCAATCAACTGATTCTATTGGACCTAGATACCAAGCACGTTGGCGATGGTCTTTTCCCACTCACCCAGCGCAGTCTTGCGGCCTTCGCGGTTCCGCCACCAGGAGCCGGCATGAAAGTAGCGGTCCGGCGCGGGCACCACGCGCGTCTCCAGGGGGTAGCCCAGCGCACGTTCGGAGGCGCGGAAAATCCGCGCGGCGCGTGCGGTGTGAAACTCGCTGGTAACCAGAATCATGCTGTGCACCTGGCGTTGGCGCAATTCGCGCAGCAGCAGGAAGCTCTCCTCGCGGGTGGACATGGCTTGATTGCGCAAGGGGACGAACCACTCGGCGGGGTAACCCTGGCGGACGATGTACGGAATGGCGAGATCCGCTTCGTTCGCTCCGTATGCCGCGGGTGCGCCGCTAATCAGCACCACCGGAGCATAACCCAAGCGCACCAGGCGAGCGGCTGTTTCGAGGCGCGTGCCCCATGCGTCGCCACCCAGCACGACCACCGCATCGGCCTTCGCAGGCCCGTCGTCCTCAACCAGAGCGCGACCGAGCGCGCCGAGCCACAGAGTACGAGTGACGTAGGCCGTCAACACAAGCAGGAGCAGCGCCACGCCGAGCCGCCACGCAACGAGCCGGCGCCGGCCCATCGACTATTTCTCGTCTCCGGAATTCTTCTGGTCCAGATTGCCGACCGTCTTCAGGCGCTGGTAGAGGCGTTCGACCTCGGCTTCGTCCTCGGGCCGCAGGATGCGATAGCGCGGCGGCAACGCCTGGCTCGATTGGACCACTGGCGCAAGGACCTCGCCCCAATACTGCCGGTAAGGAACGCCATCGATCAACGCGTCCCGGGAGGAGCGGCGCAAGTGGCGCAGCAGGGCGTTGCAGGCATCCAAATCGCCCGGGTACAGCAGCACCCGGCGCGAATCGTCGAACAGAGTGATGCGCACCACCAGCGGCGAAATCCACCCGGTCCGGTCCAAGCGCCGGATATCCATCCAGGGAATCGCGCGGCGCCCGATCGATAGGTAGCCCTCGTGGACTTCAATGGGTGGCCGAAAAGCCAGCAGCAAAAGAAGACTCGCAGTGAGCACGAACAGGACGGCCGGCAGGAAGGCCAGGACGATGCCGGCCCAGGAACTGGGGTTCCAAGCCAGGGCCCGCCAGGTGAAAAAACCGGCCAGCACAAGCGCACCTATCGCAAACCAAAGATAGTGGCGCGCTGGCAGGTAGCGAGTCATCCGCGAAACCCCGTTCTTCCTCTAGACTACTCCCGAGCACCCCACGCGTCAATGCACGCGCACGGTGCAGCGGCAACTCCGCAAACCTATGATTGCTCCGCCGGTGGAGAAGAGTAACGCAGGCCTTGGCCAGTCAAGCGGTTACGGCACTGGCGCTCCCGCTGCGCCTATTCCACTTTGCGCAGCACCATGGCGGAATTCTTGCTGCCGAAGGCGATGCAATTGGCCACGGCGTGCTCGATCGAGATTTTGCGGCCGGGGGTGGTGATGTAGTCGAGGTCGCAATCGGGGTCGGGTTCGTCGACGTTGATGGTGGGCGGCGCTACGCCGTCGCGCATGGCGAGCAGGGTGGCTGCCACCCCGGCGGCGCCGCAGGCTCCTTGGGGATGCCCGATCAGGCTCTTCAGCGACGATCCGGGAAGCTTATAAGCATGCCCGTCGAAGGCCAGCTTCACGGCGCGCGTTTCAATGCGGTCGTTCAGCTCGGTGGAGGTGCCGTGATAGTTGATGTACTGCACGTCGGAGGGCGCGATGCCGGATTCCTCCAGAGCCAGCCCGATGGCGCGCGCCGGCTCTTCGCCGCACTCTTCCAGCCGCACGCGATGGTAGGCCTCGCAGGTGGATCCGTACCCGGTGACTTCGCCGTAGATTTTGGCGCCGCGGGCGCGCGCCTGCTCCATTTCCTCGAAGACGAAGAACCAGGCCCCTTCGGCGATCACGAACCCGTCACGGTCGCGCGAAAATGGCCGCGAAGCGCGCTCGGGCTGCTGGTTCCAGCGGGTCGACATGATGCGCATCAACTGGAAGCCGCGCAGGATCAGCGGCGCGATGGGGGAATCCACGCCGCCGGCGACGATGGTATTGAGAACGCCGCCGCGGATGTGGCGGAAGGCGTAGCCCATCGCGTCGGTGGAGGAAGTGCAGCCGGTGGAGACGATGTGGCTCAGGCCGCGGAAACCGAACCGCATCGATACCTCGCTGGCCAGCGTGCCGATGGTTCCGGTGGGGATGGTGTAGACGCTGCACTGCTTCTGATGCCCGGTGTAATAGAGGCGGTACTGCTCCTCGCTGAAGTCCTGGCTGCCGCCGCCGGAGCCCACCATGACGCCGATGCCACGCAGTTCGTCGCGCGTCATGTGCTCCGGCTCCAGATGGGCGTCTTCCAGCGCTTCGCCTACGCTGGCAACCGCCAGCGGCACGGCGCGCGATACGTGAGGCCGGTCTTTCACCTCCACGTAGCGCGTCTCGTCAAACTCGTCGGGCACTTGCCCCGCGACTTGCACCTGAAACGGCGTCGGGTCGAAGCGCGAGATGCGCCTCACTCCGCTCACGCCGTTGCGGCTGGCCTGCCAAAAGGATTCCCGACCGATTCCATTGGGGCTCACCGCGCCAATTCCCGTTATCGCCACGCGACGCATTTTTAAGGTTTTGCCTTTCCTTGTTTGCTCAGTATAGGCTGAAATGGATGACAGCGGGCCACCAGCAGGCAGCCGGGCGCCTGGATCGCGCCCTGGCCGGACTTCAGGCAGGCACCGTAGGTGTGCTCAATATGCTGCTCTGGCTGGGCGTTTGCTCGGTCTGGCGGCGCGAAGATTTCTGGATCAGCCCCAACCTGATGGCGGACGCGTTCTCCCCGTCGGCCGCTTTTCACACCGGTTTCGCATGGAGCACCGCGTTCGGCGTGGCGCTCTATATCCTGCTCTATGGCGCACTGGGCACGCTGTTCGCACTGGCCGCCGGCCGCCCCATGCCGCGTCTCCGCCTGGCGCTGGTCGCCATGGCGTTCAGCTTGGGCTGGTACTTGGGCTGGTATTGGATTATCTTTCGCTGGTTGTGGCGGGCGGCGCCGCTGGCCGCGCTGCTTCATGGAGGACGGGCGGCTGTTTACGGCCATTTGATGTACGGAGCGCTGCTCGGCGGTTTCCCGCGTTATCTGCCGAAACCGGTTGCTCCCGAGACAGTTCCGCCGGTCGCCGAAGAGAAGGCTGAGGTGCAGTCCGAAACGTCGACAGACTGAAGCGGGCCGAAGGCTGGGTTGACAGACGAAAGCGTCTGTCCCACCTTGCAGCTCCCCCGGGTTGGAGTGCAAAAGCAACGGCTAGGCCAGCTCCACTTCGATTCGCTTCTGCGCAGCGTCCAGCTTCACGATGCGGAAGCTGCGGATTTGTCCGGAGCGCGGAGCTTCGTCCCTGGTTGCGCTACCGGAAGCCCCGCCTTTTTTCCACTTCGCCTCCAGCATGGAGGTCAAAGAAGAAAGGTCGGCCTTGTCGCTGGCCGGTTGCGATTGGCCGCCGCCCGCGGGTTCGTTCTGGATGCGGCAGGTGGCTGGCACCCCCTCGCCCAGCTCGACGCGCGCGCGGCCGCCGGAAACATCGGTCATCCGCCCCGTCACCACGTCGCCGGCTTTGTGTTCGGCGATGTACTCATCGAGGCCGGTGGGGACGAGTTGCTTCATGCCCAGCCGCAGCCGGCGCTTGGCGACGTCGGCCTCCAGCACCAGCGCTTTCACCGTCTGCCCGACCTTCAGCACTTCCTGAGGATGGTCGATGCGCTTCTCCGCGCTGATGTCGCCCACGTGGATCATGCCTTCCACGCCTTCGGCGAGTTCGACGAACGCGCCAAACTTTTGCAGGCTGGTGACCTTACCCTCTACTTGCGAATCCACCGGGAACTTCTGCGGCACTTCGGCCCAAGGGTCGCCGAGCACCTGCTTCAATCCCAGCGAGATGCGGCGCTCGGCCTGGTTGACGCCCAGCACGGCCACTTCCACCTGCTGGCCGGGCTTGACGGCATCGGCCGGTTTGCGCACCTTCTTCGACCACGACATTTCGGAAAGGTGGATCAGCCCTTCCACGCCCTTTTCGAGCTCGACGAAAGCGCCGAAATCGGCCAGCCGCGTGACGGTACCATGCACGCGGTCGCCGACCTTGTACTTCTCGCCGGCCAGGTCCCACGGGTGCGGCTGAAGCTGCTTCAGGCCGATGGCGATGCGCCGCTTGGCGGCATCCACCTTCAGCACCCTGGCTTCCAGTTCCTGGCCCGGCTTCAGCACGTCGGCCGGCTTGTTGACGCGGCCCCAGGAAATGTCGGCCACGTGAAGCAGCGCATCCACGCCGCCGATATCGACGAACGCTCCAAAATCGGTGAGGCTGCGCACTGTGCCGGTCACGGTGTCGCCTTCTTTGACCTGGCTGTAGCGCTTTTCCTTGGCCTCGCGCTCGTCGTCCTCGAGCACGGCGCGGCGGTCCACCACCACGTCTTCGTCGGCCGTATCCAGTTTGATGATGCGGCAGCGGATCTCCTGCCCGACGAGTTTCTCGACGTCGGCCGCTTCCCGCGCGCCCGAGCGCGATGCCGGCATGAACGCGCGCACGCCGACGTCCACACTTAAGCCGCCCTTGACGACCGCGGTCACCATGCCGGCGATGGGCGCTTTATCGGCGAACGCCTTTTCGAGCGCCGACCAGTCGCGCGGCCGCTCCACCTTCATGCGCGACAGCTCGTAATAGCCTTCCGGATCGCGCCCTTTGATGGAAACCGGGACCTTGTCGCCCCGCTTGACGGTTTCGCCGGCCTTGGTGAACTCCGCGATCGGAAGAATGCCTTCCGTCTTGAAGCCGATATCCACCAGGACCGATTCCGCGGTCACGGCCACCACCGTACCGTTGAATCCACGGCGTTCCTCACCGGCGTGGGAGCTCGTCCGCTCGTACTGCGAAAGAATGTCGGCAAACGACTCGCCGGGTTCGCTGTTGATTTGAGAATCCGGACCGGCAGACGGGTCCTGATCCAACATACTCGATTTGGGCATGAGACTTTCTACCTCATTGTGGCATAATGTAGCGGCGACAGTCTTGACCGCTTCTCGATTTACGGCGGGAATTGACACATCGCCTCGGGCCGCCCGCGTCCACTCAATATGTTGCGCCCTCCCGGATTCCTCGCCCGCTGCTTTCGCCTGGTTCAGCCACGCGATTTCGTGTGGCTGGCATTGTTCGGCGTGCTGATCGCACGGCCGCAAAACCCGGACGAACCTCAGGAAATCGTCTTCCTGGCGGCATTGGGCGTGGCCCAGGTGCTGGAACCGAAGATTCCCGCCGAGCCGACCACCCGCAGCCGCCTGCTCTGGATCGGGCTCAAACTGGCGCTGGCGTTCATGCTGATCGGCTTCAGCTTCGGCATTAACAGCGTGTATTGGCCGGTGCTACTGTTGCCGGTGGTTTCGGCGGCCACCATGTTCGGCGTGATGGGTACCACGCTGTGCGCCGCCGTGGCCGGCGCGGCGTACTTGCTCTTTCTGCACTGGGTGAAAGACCCGTCGGAGATCACCGCCGACCCGGTCCCGCCGGTCGTGCTGCTGGCCATGATCGCCAACCTGGCCAACTCGGTGGCCGAAGACCTGCGGAGCCAGACCCGCAAATCGCGCGCCGCGGCCGAGCAACTCGCCGCCGCCAACGCCCAACTCCAGCAGGCCGAGGAAGAGAAGCGCCGGGCAGACCGGCTGGCCGCGCTCGGCCAGCTCTCCGCCGGCCTCGCTCACGAGCTGCGCAACCCGCTCGGCACTATTCGCGCTTCTTCGGAAGTGCTGACGCGCAGCCTGGCCAAGGAAAACGAGGTGGCGCGCGAAGTGGCCGGCTTCATCGCCTCCGAAGTGGACCGCTGCAACTCGCTGATCACCCGCTTCCTGCAGTTCGCCCGCCCGCTCCAACTGCAGTTCGCCCAGGCCGACCTGGCGCAGACGCTGGATCGCGCCGTGGCGCTAGCCGAGCGCGAGGCGCCCGGCATCTCGTTCTATCGCAACTACCAGCCCGACATCCCGCCGTTTCCTTTCGATGCCGAGTTGCTGGAGCGCGTTTTTTACAACCTGCTGATCAACGCCGCGCAGGCCAGCCCGCCCGGCGGAGCGGTCACGCTGAAGACCCGCGCCGCCGGCGGCGATGCGGAAGTCTCGGTGATCGATCGCGGCAGCGGCATCGATCCCGCCCAGCGCGACAATATTTTCAACCCATTCTTCACCACCAAGCCGCAGGGCGTCGGCCTCGGGCTGGCCATCGTTTCCAAGATCGTCGACGAACACGGCGGTAACATAGCGGTGGAGAGCGAACCCGGGAAGGGCAGCATTTTTCGGGTGGTTTTGCCGATGGAGGCGCATCGGAGCCGCGACCGATAGGGAGCGGTCGGTGCGACGCTTTGCGTGGTTTGGCAGGCGATAACGCCTGCCCCACTTACAACTATGAAGAAACGCATTCTGGTGGTTGAAGACGAAGAGAAGCTGCGCCGCGTGATCGAACTGCAACTCGTCAGCGGCGGGTTCGACGTCGATAAGGCCGCCACCGCCGAAGAAGCGCTCAAAGTGGTCGATCGCGCCGACCTGGTGCTCACCGACCTCAAGCTGCCTTCCATGGACGGCCTGGCTTTTCTCGGCGTCATCCGCCGGCAGAACGCGCACGTCCCGGTGATCATGATGACCGCCTTCGGCAGCGTGGAAACCGCGGTGGAAGCCATGAAGGCCGGCGCCACCGATTTTCTGCTCAAGCCGTTCGGCCTCGATCACCTGATGCAGGTGGTCTCGAAGGCGCTCGAGGTGCGCGCGCTGCGCGAGGAGAACCGCGAGCTCAAGGCGGAACTCGGCCGGCGCTATGAGTTCGATAATATCATCGGCCGCAGCCCGGCCATGCAGGAAATCTTCGCTTCGATAGATCGCGTGGCGCCCACCCGCGCCACCGTGCTGCTGGCCGGCGAGAGCGGCGTCGGCAAGGACCTGATTGCCCGCGCCATTCATTTCCACTCGCCGCGGCGCGACCGCCCGCTGGTCAAGATCAACTGCAGCGCGCTGCCCGAGAACCTGATGGAAAGCGAACTGTTCGGCTACGAGAAGGGCGCCTTCACCGGCGCGCAAACCTCCAAGCCCGGCAAGTTCGAACAGGCCGATACGGGCACCGTGTTTCTGGATGAGATTGGCGATGTGCCGGCCGCCATTCAGGTGAAGCTGCTGCGCGTCCTCCAGGAGCGCGAGTTCGAGCGGCTGGGCAGCAACGTGACACGACGCATCGACGTTCGCGTGGTGGCCGCCACCAACCAGGACTTGCGCGCCGCCCTGGAGCAGGGCACCTTTCGCGAGGACCTGTATTACCGCCTCAACGTGGTGCCGCTGAATATTCCTCCGCTGCGCGAGCGCAAGCAGGACATTCCGTTTCTGGCCAACCATTTCGTACACAAACTGGCGCCGGAAAACGGCTGCCAGGTGGAGCGCATTACCGATGCCGGCATGGAAAAGCTGATCGCCTATTACTGGCCCGGCAATGTGCGCGAGCTGGAAAACGTGATCGAGCGCAGCCTGGTGATGTGCTCGGGCACGGCTCTCGATGCCGCCGATATCAAGCTCGAAGCCGACCGCCGGCCGCGGTCCCAGTCGGATACGCATTTCCTGCCGGAGGGATTGACGCTGGATGCCTACGAGCAGGAAATCATTCGCGAGGCCCTGCGCCGGGCCGACGGCAACAAGAGCCAGGCCGCCAGACTGCTCGGCCTCACCCGCAACGCGTTACGATACCGCCTCACCCAGATGGGACTGGAGGCATAGAGGGCCCGGCCCGCTTGTCCGCCAGCATGAATTCCTTCCGCCAGCCCCACCTTGCTTTCCGCCGCGCGGCATTGTATGAATTTGCTTATGAGCGCACTGTGGACAGAGCAGGACCGC
>Ga0181529_10002198_pt1 | contig 23822 bp, 21 predicted proteins | sample PEATcosm2014_Bin_36_FD_119763 | JGI IMG/M metagenome (GOLD analysis project Ga0181529, IMG submission 119763) | Peatland microbial communities from MTU Mesocosm Facility, Houghton, MI, USA - PEATcosm2014_Bin10_30_metaG | ecosystem: Environmental > Terrestrial > Soil > Wetlands > Peat | place... | reverse complement strand
TTCCACGGCCACCGCGCCTCCACGCCGCTGGGACCGGCCGCCGGACCGCACGGACAACTGGCGCAGAATATCGCGCTCTCGTGGCTGGGAGGATCGCGCATTATCGAGCTGAAGACCGTTCAGATACTGGACAAGTTGACGATCCCGCGGCCGTGCATCGACGTGTCGAATGTCGGCTACAACGTGGAATGGTCGCAGGAGCTGACGCTCGAGCAGTCGCTGCGCGAGTACGTGAAAGCCGCCATGTTCCTGGAGATTGTGAAAGCTTCCCGGCTGCTGGGCGACGACTTCCCGTACGGCGATACGCTCTTCGACATGAGCGTGGGCTACAACCTGGACGGCATCCGCGCTCCGCGCCTTCGCAAGTGGATCGCGTCCATGAAGGATGCGCGCGAAGTGATCGACGAATTGCGCGGCGAGCTTACCGGTCCGTGGGAGCAGTACAGCGACCTGGATTTCCCCACCTGCATCAGCGACACCGTCAGCCTGTCGACGTTCCACGGCTGCCCTGCCGCGGAAATCGAAGACATCGTCACCTTCCTGCTGACGGAGATGGGGTGCCACGTCACCATCAAGCTGAACCCCACGCTGCTGGGCAAGCCGGAGGTCAAGCGCCTGCTGCACGGCGTACTCGGCTACCGCGACATTCAGCTCCACCCGGAAGCGTTCGATAAGGATCTGCTGTTCGACGAAGCGCTGGACCTGATCCCGCGGCTGCAGCGCGTGGCCGCGGCGAGCGGCAAGAGCCTGTCGGTGAAGTTCTGCAACACGCTGGTGGTGCGCAACCACAAGGGGGTCTTCGCGGACGACGTGATGTACCTCTCCGGCGCGCCGCTGCACGTATTGGCGTTGAACCTCATCCACAAGTTCCGCGGGAGCCTGAAGACCGACATTCCGATTTCGTTTTCGGGCGGTTTGGACGCGCGTAACATGGCCGCCACGCTGGCGCTGAACCTCATTCCCGTGACCACCTGCACCGATCTGCTGCGGCCCGGCGGCTATGGGCGGCTGGTCCGCTACCTGGAGAACCTGGGCGCGAAGATGCAGGAGATCGGCGTCGCGAACATTGCCGATTATATGGCCCATTTCGCCGGCCAGGAAGCCAAGATTGTCGCCGATGCGACCGCCGACCCGCGCTACACCTGGGAGCGGAACCAGGGCGTCCCGCGCAAGATCGGCTCCCACCTCTGGCTGTACGATTGCATCAACTGCGACAAGTGCGTGCCGACGTGTCCCAACGACGCGAACTTCGTGTACGAAACGCCGCTCGATGGCATCGAATATGACAATTACACGCTGTCGTCCGAAGGCGTGCGTCCCGCGCCCGGCGGCGTGCTCAAGCTGGTGAAGGCACACCAACTCGCCAATTACGCCGATGCCTGCAACCAGTGTGGCAACTGCGACGTATTTTGTCCCGAGGATGGCGGCCCGCAGAACCAGAAGCCGCGCTTCTTCGGGAGCCTCGAATCGTATCTCAAGCACGCCGGCGACAACGGGTTCTTTATCGATTTCGCGACCCACACCATTTTCGGAACCATCGACGGCGGGTTCTACACGTTGACCGTCGATACCGCGGCGGACATCGGCCACTTCGAAAACGCCGCGGCGCGCGTGGACATCCGCTTGAGCGACCACCGGGCGGTGAGTTGGAGCCGGAAAACGGGCGCTCCCGACACGTCGTCGCTCAACATGCTTCCGTATCTCAAGCTGAAGCTGCTGATGGATGCCGTGGGCGATCCGCAGCACGTGAATTTCGCCAATGTGGCCGGCCTCCAGGAGGTCGAGTGACTGCTGATGTGGGGCAGGTTGGCAACCCGCCGCAGGCTAACAGCCTGCCCCACAGTACACCCAAGGAACTTTTCCCATGAATCGACAGCAAGCTCTGTTTCAAGGACGCGACTGGATCACCACCGAGGAATGGTCGGACGGCGAGCTGGATGTCCTGCTGGACGTCTCCGCCGACCTGAAACGTAAGTTCAAAGGCCGCATCCCGCACCGCTACCTGCCGGATAAGACTATCTTCCTGATGTTCTTCGACAAGTCCACGCGCACGCGCAACTCTTTCGAAGCCGGCATCACGCAACTCGGCGGCCATGCCCATTTCCTCACCGCCGACGTGATGCAGGTCTCGCACGGGGAAAGTCCCAAGGACACCGGCATCATTCTGTCGAGCTACGGACACGCCATCGCCATCCGCCACGATCTTATCCCCGGCGAAGGCAACGCCTACATGCGCGAAGTGGCGAAATGGGCCGACGCTCCGGTGATCAACATGCAGTGCGACGTCGACCATCCCTGCCAGACGCTCGCCGACCTGATGACCATCCGCGAGCAGCGCGGCCGCGATCTGCGCGGTCTCAAGATCGCCGTGTCGTGGGCCTACGCTCCCAGCTACGCCAAGCCGCTCTCGGTGCCGCAAGGCCTGATCATGCTCATGCCGCGTTTCGGGATGGACGTGGTGCTGGCGCATCCTCCGGAGTATCACCTGATGCCCGACACCATGCGCGCCGCATTCGACAACGCCCGGCGCGGCGGCGGCCAGTTCCGCGTAGTGGACAACATGGACGAAGCCTTCCAGGACGCCGATATCGTGATCCCCAAGAGCTGGGGGTGTCTGGAGACCATGGGCAGCCAGCCCGCCGAATCGCTGCGCATCGCCAGGCAATATACCGAATGGATCTGCAACCGGGAGCGCATGTCGCTGGCCAAAAAGGACGCGCTCTACATGCATCCGCTGCCGGCCGACCGCGGCAACGAAGTCACCGACGAAGTGATCGACGGTCCTCACTCGGTGGTGTATTCCGAGGCGGAGAATCGCCTGCACACCGCCAAGGCGATCATGGCGCTGACCATGGCGGATCGCGAAATCGAATACGAGGCGTAGCTGTGGCGGAAACCGTGGTCATCGCCCTCGGCGGCAACTCCATCACGCAGCCCGGCGAACCCGGGACCATCCCGCAGCAGTTTGCCCATACCGCCGAGACGCTGGAGCACCTGAAGCCGCTGTTGCGCAGCGATGCCGGCATCGTGATCACGCACGGCAACGGCCCGCAGATCGGCAATATCTTGATTCGTAGCGAGGAAGGCGAACGCCGGGTACCGCGCCTGCCTCTGGACACCTGCGTCTCCGATTCGCAGGGCGGCATGGGATACATGATCCAGCGCCTGGCCTGCGAATTGTTCCGCCGCGAAGGCATTCGCCGCAGCGCCGCCACCGTCATCACCCTGGTGGAGGTGGACCGCAACGACCCGGATTTCGCGCACCCCAGCAAGCCGGTCGGGTCGTTCTACAGCCGCGAGGAAGCCGCGCGCCTGCAAGCGGAGAAGCCGCAGTGGCTCATCCAGGAAATCCTGCCGGGAAAATTCCGCCGCATGGTGCCGTCGCCGCGGCCGGTACGAATCGTGGAAGAAGAGGCCATCGCCCGCCTGGTGGATGCCGGCGTGGTGGTGATCGCGTGCGGCGGCGGCGGCATCGCCGTGGAGTGGGAGGACGGCCACCTGGTGGGCGTGGAGGGCGTGGTCGACAAGGATTTCGCCTCCAGCCTGCTGGCTTCCGACATCGGTGCGAACCGGCTCATCATTGTGACGTCGGTGGACCGCGCGGCCATCCACTTCGGGCACCCCGGCGAAACCTGGCTCGACACCGTCACCGCCGCCGAAGCGCGCGCCTACCTGGCCGCGGGCGAGTTTCCCGCCGGCTCCATGGGACCCAAAATCGAAGCCGGCGTGACCTTCGTGGAGCGCGGCGGCGAGGAGTGCATCATCACTTCCACCGCGCAGGTGGCGCGGGCCGTTGCAGGCGGCGCGGGGACCCACATCATCAGGGGCCCGCTATGATTCTGCGCAACGCGCGGGTGCTGACGTTCGACTCCGGCAACCGCGTGCTCGGCGGGGCGAGCGTCGAGGTGCTGGACGATGGGTCCTTGGGCGCGATTGGGACCATACGGCGGCGCGACCCGCAGGAAATCGACATCGGCGGCCGGCTGCTCATGCCCGCGCTGATCAACGCGCATTCGCACCTCTACAGCACGCTGGCGCGCGGCATGGCGCTCCCAGGCGCGGCGCCCGCCAACTTCACCGGGATCCTGGAGAAGCTCTGGTGGCGTCTGGACCGCGCGCTGAACCTGCACGATGTCTACTACAGCGCGCTGGTGGGGCTGATCGATTCCGCCAAGTGCGGCGTGGGCACGCTGGTCGATCATCACTCCAGCCCCAACGCCTGCGCCGGCAGCCTGGACCAGATCGAGCGGGCTTTCCGCGAGATGGGGTTGCGCGGCGCGTTGTGCTATGAGGCCAGCGACCGCAACGGCGAACGGCAGGCGGCCGAAGGCATCAAGGAGAATATCCGCTTCCTGGAGCGGGCGCGCGGATTCACCGACGGCCTGTTGGGCGCAAGTTTCGGCTTGCATGCCTCGTTCACGCTCTCCGACCGCACGCTGCGCCGCGCCGTGGAAGCCAACCAGTCGCTGGAAGCCGGATTTCACATTCACGTGGCCGAAGACGCTTGCGACGCGGGCGCGGTAGGCCGTTTGCTCGCGGCTGGCGTGCTCGACCGGAAGACCATCGCGGCGCATTGTCTGCACATCAATGCTCGGGACATGGCGGTGCTGGAACGATGCCAGGTGAACGTGGTCCACAATCCGCAATCCAACTGCAACAATGCGGTGGGCATGGCGCGTCTGGTGGAACTGATCGGGCGCGGTGTGCTGGTAGGATTGGGGTCGGACGGCTATTCGCCGCGCATGTGGGATGAATTCAAGACGGCGCTCCACGTGCAGAGACTGCGTGCTCGCGACCCGCGGGTGGCCGGCGCGGAAACCTACGCCGCGGCGTTCCTGAATAATCGGACGATCGCTAGCAAAGTCTGGGGCATGGACATCGGCCGGATTGAACCCGGCGCACGCGCCGACCTGATTCTGGTGGATTATTTCCCGCCGACGCCCATCCGGTCCGACAATTTGTTCGGCCATCTGCTGTTTGGGATCGCCAACGCCCCGGTGGATTCGCTGATGGTCAACGGAAGGTTCATCGTCCGCGGCAAAGAATGTGTGACGGTGGACGAGCGGAAAATCGCTGCGAAGGCCGCTGCCCGGGCGCGGGCGCTGTGGGAGAGATTGTGAAGGGGTTTTGGCTTTGGAACCGCGACCGCAGGGGGCGGCCCGACGAAGAGTTGCATTCTCACGCGCAGGAAAAATCGCGAAACAGGGGTTGCCTCATCCGCCGATCGTGCCGCTCCCTGCCGGTCGCGGTTCCAAGCTGCCCACATAACACCCCAGGAGACATATGACAGCATTCATCCCCGGTCCCACCTATGACGAGATGCTCCATCCCGGGCGGCCGGCGCCGGCGGCGCACGAACTGGACCCCGCCAACCTGTTCCACATCACCTGGCGCGCTCCGGACGGCGACATCCGCTGCGTCGCGCTGCCGAAGGAGTTGACGGGAGTCGCCGCCAACATTCTGGTGCTGGCTGGCCGCTATTTCCCGTCGGGCAGCCACAAAGTGGGTCCGGCATACGCCACGCTGGTGGAAGGCGAACTGGCGGGCGAGATTCAGCCCGGCGCCAGCCGCATCATCGGCCCATCCACCGGGAACTTCGGCATTGGCACGGCCTACGTGTCGCGGCTCAAAGGCTACCCGGCCACGGTGATCATGCCGGAACACATGAGCGCCGAGCGCTATGCGCGCATCCGCCACTACGGCGGCGATCTGGACCTTACGCCGGGCTCGGAAAGCGACGTCATCCTGGTGCTGGAGCGCACCGAAGAGTACAAGAAGGACCCGCGCAACAAGATTCTGGCGCAGTTTGAGCTGCTGCCTAACTACCGCTTTCACCGCTACGTGACGGGCCGCAGCGCGCTCGAAGCCGCGAGGGCGCACGGCAATGGGCGCGTGGCGGCGTTCGTGTCCGCGCCTGGGTCGGCCGGCACGCTGGCCGCCGGCGACGAAATCAAATCGCAGTTCCCCGATGCCGTGGTCTGCGCGCTGGAACCGAAGGAGTGCTCCACGCTGTTCAATTGCGGCCGTGGCACCCACCGAATCGAAGGCATCGGCGACAAGATGGTGACGCTGATCCACAACGTGCTGACCACCGATTACATCGGCCTCATCCACGACGACGATTGCGTCCGCGGCCTGGAACTGCTGGAGCACCAGCGCGCGCACGTGGAGCGGATGCTCGGACTGGGCGCGGGCGCCTGGAGCCATCTGGCGGGCCTGTTCGGCGTATCCGGCATTTGCAACGTGCTGGGCGCGATCCGCCTGGCGCACTACCTGAACCTGGGCGACGGCGATAACGTCGTGACCATCGCCACCGACGGTTTCGATCGCTATCCCTCGGTGCTGGCCAACCTCGCTGAGCGCGAGGGTCCATTCACCGACGCGCGGTTCGAGCAGTGGTTCGACTCGATCTTCCGCCACTGGAGTGCCGGCGAAATTCTGGATGTGCGTCCACGCGAGCAGAAGGAGCGGCTGTTCCGCGCAAAGGAAGAAGTCTGGACGCCGTTCGGCTACACCCGGCCGTACCTGGAGCGGATGCAATCGCAATCGTTCTGGGACGCGGAGTTCGCGAAGATCGGCGACATCGACCAGGCGGTGACGAAATCGCGCCTCACTTCAGCCGGAAGTTGACGGCGACCTGGCGTATAGCGCCCGGCTATCGACCCACCGACAGCCGGTCCGCCAGAATGGGCGGCAGTTCGGCATCGCGAATCTGCCGCTGCGCGGCATCCACGTCGTACTCGGTGCGGCCGAAGGTCACGATCTGGCTTTCCGTCTCATAGAGCAGCCATGCGGCGCGGGGGTCGCCGTCGCGCGGCTGGCCGACGGAGCCGGGGTTGATCAGGTAGGCGCATTCCGGATCGATGGATATCACCTGGTTTTCGCCGCGCCCGACGCCGCGGGGGATGATCTCGACGCGCGAGCGATTCCAGATGAAGCCGCCCTGTACGTGGGTGTGGCCGAAGAAGACCACGCGCCGCTCGAGGTATCCGAACGCCTGTCCGGCTTCGCCCGATCCCAGCAGGTACTCGTCTTCGTCATAGGGCGCGCCATGCACCAGCTCAAACGTATCCACCAGCAGCGGACCCTTGGGCAGGGCGCGGATGTAGTCGGCGTTCTCGGTGGTGAGGTTGCGCTGGGTCCACAAGGCGGCCTGACGCGCCACGGGGTTGAACCATTCCAGGCCGTCCAGGCCGGTGCACGAGCGGTCATGATTGCCGCGTACCACCACCGCGCAATGCGCGCGCACCCATTCGGTGACGGGGTTGGGATCGGCGCCGTAGCCCACCAGGTCGCCGCAGCAGAGGGCCTGGTCGTAGAATCCGCCGGTGGCGCTAATGACGGCTTCGAGCGCGTGCCAGTTGGCGTGTAGGTCGCTCAGGATTAGATAGCGCACGGGAACCCGCGGATTACGCCTTTCTCAATCTCACCAGAGTGATTTCCGGTTGGGCGCCAATTCGCGCCGGAATGCCAATGGTACCAATGCCGCGGGTCACGTAGGCAGCCGAATTCGCCGAACGGTAGAGTCCGTAGACATAGGGCGTGAAGAAGCGGGCGGGATTGAGGGTCTGCTCGAGGATCTCGACGGTCACCTGTCCGCCGTGCGTGTGGCCCGCCAGCATGACATCCCAGCCTTGCCGGACGGCTACCGGGAAGACGTCGGGATTGTGGGACAGCAGCAGGTTCACGGCGCCGGGCTCGATCAGCCGTTCCGCCCCATGCAGGTACCAGGCCTGCTGCGATTTGGGTTGATAGTCCACGCCGGCCAGGCGCAATCGGGCGCCGCCGAAGCGGAGGGTCTCGGCTTGCCCGCGCAGGAAGCGGATGCCGGCGCGCGCCGCGGCCGTCTGCGCGTAGTCTTCCGCGCGGACGTAATGTTCGTGATTTCCCAGGCAGCCGAAACTGCCGGCGTCGCTCTTCAGGCGGGCGAGTTGGCGGATGCAGGCATCCAGCGGATCGCCGAAGGTGGAGATCAGGTCGCCGGTGATGACGGCGAGGTTGGCGTGCAAACCGTTCGACGCATCGATCACCCGCGCCAGCTCCCGTTCGCTCAAAAAAGCGCTCAGGTGGATGTCGCTCAGGTGCAGCACGCGCAGGCCGTGCAGGGCGTCGGGCAATCCGCTAACGGGCATATCGATCTCGCGGACATGGAAATCGGTGCGCGCCACGAATCCGGCGGCCAGCGCGGCGAGCGGCGAGGCCATTAGCACATTGCCGGCCGTGCGGAGGACGCGGCGGCGTCCCGGGTCCATGCGGTGGTCGAAGATCCGGTGGAACAGCTTCGCGATGTACCAGACCACCAGGGCGCCCGTGGACGACACGAAATAGACCAGTGCTGCAGCGCCGGCCACTAGCGAGGGCGTGCCCGGCAGGTGCAGCGAGACCATCACGTCGGGAAGGCTGAGCAGGAACCCGAACACCACCGCCGCGTCGAATAGCAGGACGGACGCGCGGGCGGCCAGGAGCTTGCGGCCGGACCAGCGCCGCCCGGCAACGCCGAAGAGCAGTGCGGTGACGCGCCACTGCACCACCACCAGCAGAAACAGAATGAGGAAATCGTTCATCCGGAAAGGACCCAGCCGTTACAGTTCCATTGTAATCGGCGGAATTTGCGCGCGTCCGCGCTCCAGCCAACAGGCCACCACGATTCCCAGCGCCGCGACGGCCGCGGTTTCGGCACGCAGCACGCCCGGTCCGAGCGACGCGGCCCGCCAACCGGCGGACGAAGCCAGGTAACGTTCGGAGTCGGTCCAGCCGCCTTCGGGGCCGATCAGCAGCGCGACCCGGTCGGTGGCGGCGCGCGGCTGGGGCAGCGTTTCGAGAATGGGCGGAGCCACCGACTCCTCCAGAAAGCAGCGGTAGCCGGCCTCCGTCTTCAGGCCGGCTTCAAAGGGGACGGCGGGCAAGACCTCGGGCAGCCAGGTGCGGCGCGCCTGCTGGCTGGATTCGCGCGCGATGCGCAGCCACCGTTCGCGACGCTTGGCGGCAGCCTCGAAGAGTCCCTTTTCGGAGCGCGCGGTCTCCACCGGCAGGATGCGCTCCACGCCGAGTTCGGTGGCCTTTTCCACGATCCACTCGAAGCGGTCGAATTTGATGAGCGCGGCGCACAGCGTGATGCGCACCGGCGGAGGGGTGCTTTCGAGCGGTTCGACGAGGCGAAAGACCACGCGATCGCCGCGGGCCTCCTCGACGCGGGCGAGGTAGGCGGAGCGGTTGTCGGAGATTTCGTACAGTTGTCCGGCTTCGGCGCGCAGGACGCGGGCCAGGTGCCGGCCGTCCTCGCCGCGGAGTTCCGCGGTCTCGCCATGGACCGCGTCAACGAAAAATCTTCGGCGTGCCAAGAGACTGATTGTAAGCCATCGGCAGAAGGACGGTTGGCAGGCGAATGCGCCGGCCCCACTTTGCCGAACGCTCCTCCGCTGCTTTGTGGACCGGCGCTTCCGCCTGTCCCCGACGAGCGCTATCGGCCTGCCAGGACGGAGGCGGTCGCCGCAAGGGCCAAAAGCAAAGCTCCCTCGGACAGGATGCGCCACCAGGTCAGGTTCCGGGCGCGTTGTCTAAGATATTCACGTACTTCATTCCACATGGGATTCCTGGTTGCAGCGCCCGCACCACGAAGCGGCCGCGATCTATGTCTACCTTGTAGAGCGGCAGGTCGGCGGGCTTCACGATGTACGCGCCCATTTGCATGGCGAACGAGTCGGCATAGCGGGAAACTACATATCGGTTGTCAGCCGCGGCGCGCACGCGGAACTGCGCGGTGGAGGCTTCGTAATTGGCGAAACTATAACAACGGCCCAGGCAGACGCGGTCGATCATATGGGTAACGGCGGAGGTCCGCAGATTGGGATCGTCCACCCCGCTAATCAGACGCTGGCCGGGCTCCAGGCGCGCCACGGTGTCTTCCATGCGGTCCTCGAAGGAATTGAGGGCGCGCTCGTCGCGGAACAGGAAGGCGAAAAACAGCAGGGCTACCAGCGGCAGGCCGTAGCGCACCACCACGCGGGCGCGGGCGGTGCCCAGCAGGGCGCAGACGCAGACTCCCACGCCCAGCGACATGCGCTCGGCGATGTAGACCAGAGCGTGCTGAAAGCCGGGAATGAGGATGGTGGTGGGCATGATAAACACGCCAGTGGCGCTGATGACGCAGATCTGAAACGCCATGCTGGAAGCCACCTGGCGGGCTCCCGTGCGGCGCAACAACTCCAGAAACAGCAATCCCCAAATAAGCAGCAGGCCGATCAGAACGTAGTAATACTTGAGATCGAAGACCCACACCTGGTCGACGCCGGTGGTGCTGGTGATCTGCAGCGGCGACCATCGCGTCACCATCTGGCGGCTCAGGGCGACATGGGTCAGGATCATGATCGCCACCGACGCCGCGGCCAGCCACGAATGGCGGCGCGGCGGCACGCGGTGAGCCACCCACAGGTACACCATCAGGCAAGCGGTCCAGGCCACCGGCAGCCCATGCGCGACATAGGCGACGGCGAGGATGGGCGCCGCCAGAAACCAGCGGCTGCGCGACGCGTCCCACACCAGCGACAATGCCCAGAAGCACAATCCCAGGCTGAGGTAGAAATTGAAGAAGCCCATGTGGAACACCCAGCCATAAGCGAGCATGGCGATGCAGATGAGCAGGTGCCACGGCCGCCGGCCGGCCACTTTCGACACGAACGCAAACGCCCCCCACGCGAAAACCAGCACGGCGATGGAGACGGCGATGCGTTGCGCGGCTTCCGCTCCCAGCACGCGATACAGCCCGCCGAGCATCAGATCGAAGAGCAGGTTGGTGGTCTGGCTGGCAATCGCGAGCCCCTGCGCGTGTCCGGTCTCGATCAACTGCGCCAGCCAGGCGTTATAGATGTGGCTGGAGAGATCGCCGGCTTGCAGCCGCGGCTGCCAATAGCAGGGAATGAGCAGCAAGATGGAAAGCGCCGAAAAGATCACGGCCGATTTCCGGAACGTGGCGGGTGGTGGAACCGGAGCTGGCTGGCCGCCGTCCGCCGGACCGGTCCGCCTTGGTTCGCGTGATGGACGCTTCATTACCATCGAGTCTAAACTAGCCTCACTCCCTGAAATTCAGGGATCAGCGCGAAGGGGGTAGCCACCGTCCGGATGCTTTCGCCGACCTGCGCGATATTCTGTTCGGCGATGTCGTTGAGATTGCCGGACGCCAGCCGCAAATAACCTATCCGCACGGGGTCGATGCGCATGATGCGGCAACAGGTGGCGTCCACGGCAATGGGATCGCCGCCGGCCACCAGCACGCCCGCCGGTTTGGGAACGCCCTGGATGGGTCCGTTGCCTTCCATGCCGACGATGCCGTCCACGATGGCGAACTGGCGCGGATACGTGGCGTGCAGGTCGGCGATGCACTCCTCGATGCCCGACCAGTGAAGCACGTTCTTCGGCCAGCCATAGATGGCGCCCGGGACGGTGCCGAAGAGGTTCTTCATGGAGAGCGTGGCGCCCACCCAATGATGCGTTTTCATCTTGGCCATGGAAACCAGCAGGTCGGCCCGCAAAACGGTATTCGGAAGGTAGAGTTTTTCGATCCGCGAAAACTGGGTTTTGGGCCGCACGCGGGTGACGTCGTCGAGGTTGAGATCGACGAAGGCCTCTTCGAACTTGGGGATGGTGCTGAAGTAGCCGGCGGCATCCGCCAGATCGAGGGTGTTGCGGCGGTGTCCGGGGCCCTCGGCGATTTCGACGCGAGCCGCGCCGGCGGCGAGGAACGCTTCATAGGCGGCATGCACCAGCAGCGGATGGGTATTGATGCTGCTCTCCGGCTCGAACTCCACCAGGTTGGGCTTGAGGACCACGCTACGGCCGCGCACGTCGGGGCGGTGTTCGGCGACGATGCGGCGCATGGTGTCGTAAAGGCTCTGATCGTAAGCCGGAGCGCGCACGATGGAGACGCGCGGGAGTTCGACCGGCGCCGCAGCGGCCGCGATGGGCGCGGGGGCTTTGCTCTTGCAGGAAGCCAGCACGGCCGCCGCGGCGGCTGCCGTCATCCACTCGCGCCTGGTCAGTTTCCTGTGCATACATTAACCCCAGAAACAGTCATGGCCCTGCTCGGCGGCGGTCATCACCAGATCGAGCGAGGTTTCCGGAATGGTACGGTACTCCACGCCGGAGGGCGTGCAGTAGCCGGCCGGAAGTTCACCGTGAGCCCGCAGACCGAGACGCAGCCAGTTCAACGCGTCCGCCGACCGGCACTCGTCGAGAAAGCGATGGGCCATGGTGAGCGCCTGTCCGACTTGCGGAGCCCGCACGCCGCGCAAGGCCGCCAGGGCCAGACCGGTAGTCTCCGGGTAGGGGCGCGAAGGGTAGCCCAGGGGCCGCGACGATCCATGGTTCCACCCGCCTTCGTCGCACGCGCGGCCCAGCAGAAACTGGCGCGCTGCGTCGATGCGTTCCCGCACGCGGCTGGCGGGATGGCGTCGATACTCCTTTTCCAGCGCCAGAATGGAGATGGACGTGGGTCCGACCCAGGCCGCGGTTCCGGGCACCCAGGGCCAGCCGGGGAATTTCCGGTCGCCTTCGGGCGTGGCATTGCCGAGCAGCCACTCGCGCAAGCGGTATATGGTGGTGGACTCTTCGCCGGTAGTCCCCAGCAGCCAGCCAACGGCGCGGCGATGGGCGGTATCGCCCATGACTTCGGGGTCGAGCAGCGCCACCAGGCCGGTGACCCAGGTGCTTTGGTCGACTCCGGCACACGGAGGCCATCCTCCATCTCGCCTGGCGATGGAGCGTAGCCACGCCGCACCCTGCTCGGCGGCCGGGGTTTCGCCCGCCGACAGCAGGGCCATCATGGCATACACGGTCGGCTCAGTCCATGAGCCGCCGCGGACATAGGACCAACCGCCATCCCGATTTTGTTTGTTTATCAGAGTCGCGATCGACATAGGGTGCCAAGGCTGGCGGGGCGCACCGGTGCCCGATTCGCCAGCCTTCATGAAATAGACATGGGGGTACGAACCCTTAGCGGACGACGCGACGCTTGCGGCGGCGCGAAAGAAGCATGACGAGCGAAACTCCCGCTCCCAGCCAGATCGCCCCTTGAATAGCAAGATCCATTGTCGTTCTCCTTTCCTGAATTACCGTGGTTCCCTGAAAATCCGCGGCCCGTCCGGGTCCGCGCCCCGATTTACCGTTGCGTACGCCGGCTCTTGCGCCGCTTCAGAAACAGCAGCATGGCGCCGCCCGCCGTCAGCCACATAATGGCTTGAATCACTGTATTGCTCATCGTTTATGGTTCTCCTCTCTTAGCTATCCGATCTGTTTCATCATGGGGAACAGATACTTGAAAATCTGCAAAATGCCGGGTCCCGCCGCCACCACCAGCATGGAGGGCAGGATGAAGAAGAAAATAGGGAATACCAGCTTGACGCCGACCTTGCCGGCGCGTTCCTCGGCTTCCTGCCGGCGCCTGGTGCGCAGAAAGTCGGAATGGGTGCGAAGGGATTCTCCCATGCTGGTGCCGAATCGGTCGTTCTGAATCAGAATGGCCACCAGCTTGGCCATTTCCGGCTCGCCGGTGCGCTCGGTCAAGTTGCGCAAGGCGTCGGAGCGGCGTTTGCCGGCGCGCATTTCCAGGGTGACCAGTTGCAGCTCTTCGCTCAATTGCGGGTGACTCATCTGGAGTTCTCGGGCGACGTGCTGAATGGCCTGGTCGAGACCCAATCCGGCTTCCACGGATACCACCAGCAGATCGAGCATGTCGGGCAGCGACAGGCGCAGGGTCTCCTGACGCTTGGCCACCTTTTTTTCCAGCACGAAGCGGGGCAGAATCCAGCCCGCGGCGCAGCCGGATACCATCAGCGCAATGCGCATGACGGGGTTGGGCGGCATCTTAGGCTCGAGGATCATGCTGATGACCAGCGTGGCCAGGGTAGCTACGATGCGCAGACCGTAGAACACCGGCAGGGCGGTTTCGGAACGGATACCGGCGCGAACCAGGTCCGTCTTGAGCGTGGCCACTTCGGCGTCGGACGAGGGCACCCGCGAGCCGATCTGGTGAAGGAGCATGACGATGGTGCTGGATTGCGGCTCGCTCTCGGCCTCCAGCACGCGCGCCCGGGCGTCGGCCGTGATGACCGGCGCGCCGAGCTGGCGCATGAACTTTCCGGGCTTGTAGAAGAACCGGTATCCGAGACCGCTGACCAACAGCATCAGCATCAAGAACGCGAAAATGGCAAGTAGAAGTGGATGTTCCATCTCACACCTTGATGTTGATAATCTTCTTGATGAAGAAATTTCCGAGGACCTGCGCCACGATGGCGCCGCCGATCAGCCACTTGCCGTCGCTGTCCTCGGCCATGCCCTGCAAGTAGCCGGGAGCCACTACCAGGAGGCCGAGCATGGTGGCCACCGGCAGCAGGGTCAGAATGGTGGCCGTCAAACGCCCATGGGCGCTGGCCGCTTTCACCTGGCCCTTCAGCCGGAACCGTTCACGGATGACATACGCCAGCCGCGAGAGAATTTCGCTCAAGTTGCCGCCGGTCTGCTTCTGCAGCAGCACCGACGACGTGAAGAAGCGGACGTCCAGGAGCGGCACGCGCATGGCGAAGTTGCGCATCGCGACATCGAGCGGCGCCCCCAGATTTTGCTCGTTGAAGAGCGTGCGGAACTCCTGGCCCAGTGGATCGACGATTTCCTCGCCGACCATTTCCAGGCTGATGGAGAACGCGTGGCCGGCCCGCATGGACCGCGCCAGAAAGTCCAGCGCTTCGGGAAGCTGCTCTTCCATTCTGTCCATGCGAACTTTGCGTTTGTGGCGCACGAACAGGTAGGGCGATGCCCCGAGGATCAGCCCCAGCGTCACCGCCGTTATCGGGCCGCTGATCATGATGGGCCACAGGAAACCTAGAGCGATGCCGGGAATGGTCATCAACACCATGCAGGTCAGCAGGCGCGTGGACGACCACGTCATGCCGGCCTGCAGCAGTTGTTCCTGGGCGTGGCGGCTGAATTCCAGCGACTTGACGATGGCCTTGAACCCGTGTGGCTTGTCGGTTTCGATCTCCTTCAACAGGGTGGTGATGCCCGGCACGTTCTCGCCGACGGCGGTCTGCAGCATATCGACCACCTGCTTCTTGCGGCGGGTGTCGAAAAACTTCAGGCCCACACTCACCGCAAACAGCACGAGCGCGAACAGAATGACGAAGGAGGCAATGGCCACCGGCATTTAATGGATCTCCACCACCGTCTGGAACATCTGCGTGGGCAGGGCGATTCCAGAGGACTTCAGGCGCTCATAGAACTTGGGCCGGATGCCGGTTGCGCGGAAACGGCCCATGACTTTGCCGGACTCGGCGAGACCGGTCTTCTCGAACAGGAAGATATCCTGCAGCGTGATGATGTCCTGCTCCATGCCGACCACTTCGGTAATGTGCGTGATGCGGCGCGTACCGTCGCTGAAGCGGGACGTCTGGATGAACAGGTCCACCGCCGACGCGATCTGCTGGCGGATGGAGCGGATTCCCATATTGGCGTTGGCCATGCCAACCATCACCTCCAGGCGGCCCAAACCGTCACGGGGAGTGTTGGCGTGGATGGTGGTAAGCGATCCATCGTGACCGGTGTTCATGGCCTGCAACATATCCAGGGCTTCCTCCGCGCGAACTTCGCCGACGATGATGCGGTCGGGACGCATACGGAGAGCATTGATAACCAGTTGCCGGATATGGATGGCGCCGGTGCCTTCGACGTTGGCCGGACGGGTTTCCATGCGGGCCACATGGGTCTGCTGAAGGCGCAATTCGGCGGCGTCTTCGATGGTGACAATCCGCTCGTCTTCCGGAATGTAGGAAGACAGGGCGTTGAGTAGCGTGGTCTTACCGGAACCGGTACCGCCGCAGATCAGGATGTTCAAGCGGGCCTTGACGCAGCCTTTGAGCAGTTCCAGCATGCCTTCGGTCATAGCCAGTTTGGCCACCAGATCCTCGCCTTTGAGGGCGTGGCGGCCGAAACGGCGGATGGAGAGCAGCGGCCCGTCGACGGCCACTGGCGGAATAGCGGCGTTGACGCGCGAGCCGTCCGGCAGGCGCGCATCCACCAGCGGCGACGATTCGTCGACGCGGCGGCCCACGCGGGAGACTACCTTTTCGATGATGCGCAGCAGGTGCGCGTCGTCCTTGAACTCCACCGGAGTGCGGTAGAGTTTGCCGCCGCGTTCCACGTAGACCAGCTTGGGAGTGGTCACCAGAATGTCGCTGACGGTGGGATCCTGCAGCAGCGGTTCGAGCGGGCCGAGACCGAAAACCTCGTCCAGGATTTCCTCGATGACGCGGTCTTTTTCCACCAGGGAGAGCGGAGTTTTCTCTTCCTCGACGAGTTTGGCTACGGCGGCGCGGATTTCCGCGCGCACCCGCTCGCCCGCCATCGAGGACAGGGCTTCCAGGTTGATGCGGTCCAGGAGTTTCCGGTGGAGCGTGAACTTCAGCTCCTGATACTCCGGAGTGTAGCCTTCGCGGTTGAACAGCCGGTTGACCCACCCGGTCTCCCCGCGACCGTCCCCATGTCTTTGAGTTGTGTCGAGTACTGCTGGCATTGCGTCTTATCCTTTGTCCCAATTACCCAAAAAATGCGAAGCGTTTCTTGTCCTTTGACTTGTCGTCGTCCAGGCTGCCCAGCTTCATGGCCAGCCTGGCGATCTGTTTGCCGAGCTCGGAGTTGCGGTTCAACATCCGTCCTTCGGCGTAGGTCTCGTACAGCTCCGGATAATCGTTGGGAATCATGCAAAAGATGGGAACGCCCAGCATCTTTTCCAATTCGCCGGGAGTGATGTCCAGACGCTTGGGCGCCCGGTTGAGAATGAGCTTAATGCGGTTCTTGCCGTAGCCGCTGTCCAGCAGAGTCTGGATGATCTGCTTGGATTGATGGAGCGCCGGGACCTCCAGGGTGGTCACCAGGCAGGCTTCGTCGATTTCTTCCAGCGCGGCCATGGCCATGCGGCTCAGGCTGCGGCCCAGGTCCACCAGCGTCCAGTCGTAGTGGGGACGGGCAAAGGCCAGCACGTGGCGCACCTGGTCGTCCTTGGGCTGCTGTTTGGAGGCCAGCGCCAGCGGCGACGATACGATTTCCACGCCGGGGATGCCATTGGACACCAGCGCCTTCCAGTAATGAATGTCCAGACGGTGTAGGTTGTTGACGGCGTCCAGAATGGAATAGACGGATTTGGTCTTGGTAATGAAGGCTACCATGCCGGCGTCCAGATCGAGATCGGCCAGCAGAACTTTCTGGTTATGGCGGCCCAGTTCGGCGGCCACATGGGTGATCAGCGTGGTGGCGCCACAGCCGCCCTTGGCCGACAGGAATCCGTACGCCTTGCCGCCGCCCTTGGCTCCGCCGTCGCGCCGCCGGCTGCGCTCCGCCGACCGGCGCTCGAGCGCCCGTTTGAGCGGCTCCTGCAGCGGCGGGAACAGATACTCGTTGATGCCGGCGCGCAGCGACGATAAGATGGCGTCGGCTTCCGCGCTGGTATTGAGCGCGATAAGCATGGGATCGCCGATGGCCCCGCGAATGGAAGCCACCAACCCCTCCAGCGGTTCGCGCCAATTGCTGATGTCGACCAGCACCACATCCGGCCGCATGCGCTCCAGCCGATCGAGGAAACTGCTCAAATCGCCGATATCCTGATGTTCCACGATGATGCGGAACGGCAGGTCGGACAGGCAGGCTTGCGCCTGTTCGAGCAGATCGCGATTCTCGATGGCCAGTCCGATGGTTAGCGGATACATGACGGCTCTCCCGACTCAATCCTCATTGATGGCCGCCGGATCCGGATGCGGCCGGAGCTCCCGAGCCTCCGCCGCTTCCCGGCATGGGCGTAGGCGTTACGCCGGGGTTGAGATTGGGCTGCCCCACCAGGGGAGGCGGCATGATCTGAATGGTCTGCGTGGGCGTCGGGCCGGTTTGACCCACCTTCGGCTGCTGCTGTAGTTGCTCGATGGGAACGCTGGTGGTGGGCGGATGCACCGGCACCGGTCCGGTCTTGTCCATGCCCGGCTGGCCCATCGGCATGTCGGTATTCCGGGGCATGAACTTCTCCTTATAGTCCATCATCGGCAGCGGCTGGTCGGCCGGGATGGGACGCACCAGTTCCGGCGTGATCAGAATCAGCAGCTCGGAATTGTTCTTGGTCGTCTGCCGCGTCTTAAAGAGGTTGCCCAGCACGGGAATGTCGCCGATGCCTGGGATCTTCGAGAACGACTCGGTCACCTGGTTGTTCAGCAGGCCGGCGATGACGAAGCTCTGGCCGCTGTCCAGTTCCACCTCGGTCTGGATGCGGCGCGTCGCCAGTCCGGGAACTGCCACACCGGCGACGCTGATGGCGTTGGTGTAATCGAGCGAACTCACTTCCGGCGCAACCTGCAGGCGGATGGTGCCGCGCGGCGTAATCGTCGGGATGAAGTTCAGCCGGATGCCATACTCGCGGAAAGCGATGGTGACCACCGCCGCGCCGGACGTGGGCTGCACCTGCGGATACGGGAATTCGCCCCCCGCCAGGAAGCTGGCTTGTTTGCCGCTGATGGCCAGAACGTTGGGTTCGGCGAGCATCTGCAGCAGGTTTTTGCTTTGCAGCGCGGTGATGGCCGCGGTCAGGTTGATATCCTTGCGGAACAGGAGGATATTTACGGCATCGGATAACGAGAAGCCGGCGGCGCCGGTGGTGCTGATAGGAAAGGCGGTGCCGATGGCCGAGGTAGTGTTGAACGCCCCGGAAGCAAAGTTGATCCCCAGGTTCAGAGTAGAGGAACGGTCGACATCCATGAAGCGCACGCGCAACACGATCTGCGGATCTTCCGCCGGGACTTCCACGCGCAGCAGGTTGATGACGCGTCCCAGGGTGGACGCCATATCTTTCACGCGATCGGCGGCGGTGACATCTTTCACGGTTCCGCGCAGGAAGACGGCGTCGTTGTCGAAGGTGACGTTGATATCGGCGTCGGGATAATCGCGCGCGATCTGCTGGCGCAGCGCCTCCAGTTTGGCGCCGCTCGGCCGCACCGTCAGTTCGTACACCAGCCGGTTGCCGTTGCTCTGCCAGACGATGAGGGAAGTTTCCCCGGGCATCTTTCCATTGACCAGCACTTCCTTGGGATTGATGGCGACGGCATCCACCAGCAGGTCGTTGGCGATGGAAATGCGCGTGATGTTCAAGGGACTTTCGATAATCAGCGATTTGCCCACCGTGACCAGCAGCGGTTCCGGCTTGGCATTCACCGGCGGCTGTTGTGCATTGGCGTCGGCGGGCTGGGCCGGCTTGGCGGGCACGGCAGGCTCGGCCGGATCGGTGGGCCGAGCCGCCGGCAGAACGACGCAGAGCGCCAGGCTCAAGGCGATGGACGCCGAAAGAATTGCGATAGGCCGGACGTGTGACACTTATTTACCCTCCCCGGCGAACTTCACTTCGGTTCGCTTGGTGCCGCTGACGATCTCCATGGTGATGGGCGGCGGCGGTTCCGCTTTCTTGGGCGCCGCGGATTCCGGCTGTGCCGGTGGCGCGGCTCGCGGCGTTACCCGTGCCGCCGGCCGGGGCGGACGAAGCGCGGCTTCGTCGGAGGAAACGCTGCCGGTCTGCCGCATATCCAGACGGCCACCCTCGAACAGGTTCTTGGTGGAGGAGCCGGGGGTGTGCGCGATTTCGCGGTCCAGGGGATTGCGGAGGACCAGTTGAATGTTCATTCCCGCCGCCAGATTCAATTGCTCGGCTTGTTCGGGAGTCACCAGCAGGTTCACGGTGGGCACCGCGACCGGTTTATTCTCCGCGTCCTTCTTCAATTCCTGACCGGCCGAGAGTACTTCCAGATCCTCCAGCGTGGTCACGGTTTTCGCGATGGTGCCCAGGTTCCCGTTTCCATTGGGACGCTGGCCGGAGATCATGACATCCACATGGGACCCCGTGGAAACGAAACCCGAGACGCCCACCACCTCGTTGACGCGGATGGCCACGGCGCGCATGCCTTTGGGAATCTGGGCAGCCAGTCCGCCGCCCGCTCCGGGCAATGCCAGACGCGACGTCAACACCGGCTCTTTGGCGACGATAGAAGTCATGACTCCGCGGCCGATGGCGCCGTCGGGCCCGTCTACCTTTAAGAGAGCTCCCGCGGGGACCTGACCGTTCCAGTCCGCCAGTTTGACATCCTCGGCCTTGATGACGGCTCCCACTTCGAGATCCTTGTTGGCCACGACGATTTGGGTGGTCACCGGCGCCGCGGCCTGGGTAGTCGGCTGCCGTTTGATGAGCAGGCGATACAACAGCAGGCTGGCGACGGAAGCCACCACAAACGCGAAAATGAGCACTCCGACAAATCTCTTATTCATTTCAAGTTTCCCGTTCCGCTCGCACGGAACATCCGGCGCTGGCCGCCGGATTTCGTACCACAGCCCGTCCGAAACGACGGGGACGGGCGGACTCTTCGCGGGGACATGCCTGGGGGTGCCCCTGCACCCTTTCGGCATGCCCCGCTAGAAAGTCCTAGCTGCCGGAATTGGCCGCGGCCAGCTGGCTGTTGGTTGTAGACCAGATTCCCTTGATGCTGCCGCCGGCGCCGAGGAAAAGTGCCGCCGAGGCGAGAGCAACGAAGGCCATGAGCAAGGTGTATTCGATAAGGTCCTGCCCCTGTTCGTCCTTCCAAAAGTTGCGCAGAAACGTCATTGTAGTTCGCTCCTAAGTTTTGGATTTATGTTCTGTGATCGCTTGATCACGTGCTTGAGTTTTCGTGACCTCGCGATCACGGCTTTCTCCGTCGCCGTCGCCGGCGGCGGATAGCGGTTGCCCCGCGGTCTTCTTGGCAGACCGGAATACCAGCGCGACGCCGTCGTCATACACGACGCGCCAGCGGGCGGATTCCTTGAGGGCGCCGGAAAGCGGCGCACTGGGGGGCAGTAGGATGGTGTCGACGCCGAAGCGGGCGAGAGTCTTGTCCCAGCCGTAGCTCACGTTCAACACGTCCTGATATTTCTTCTCGAAGTCCGGACCGTAGAAATCGCTCCGGCCGTCCATGAAAACCTTAGTATTCGGGTACAGACGATAAATCAGGTAGTCGCCCCACTGATCGTGCGCGAAGATGCGCGCCGCCGGATCGTGCCGCAGCATGTTGACGGCGCCCGCGGGATACGACTTGGGGTCGAACTCCGCGCGGAACGAAGCGGGCGGATTGGGCGCGAACAGCAGCGCCAGGAAAACCAGGGAAGCCATTACGCTGACTACATGCCAGCGTCCGATGTCGTCGGTCACGGTGGTCTCGCGACCCACGCGCGCGAACTTCCGCGCGGCTCCGCGCACCCAACCGGCCAGATTCCAGGTGGGCACCAGCGCCACCCAGTCCTCGATGGCGGCAGCCACCGGCGGCGCGGCGACAATCATGAACAGCGGAATATTGCGGGCGGCCAGGAGCGCTCCGTGAGCCCACACCAGGATCAGCACGGGCTCGGTATAACGGCCTTTCGATGCGTTCCAGATGGCGGCTCCGGCGCCTGCCAGCAGCATGGCTTCGAGGAAGACGGCGATGGGGTGGTGGAAGCTGATGGAGAGGAACTCCATGATGTGCTGCGCCTGGTAGGGATCGCGCAGGTATTCGAAGACGTGCTGGTGCAGGCGCCAGGTGTAGGGATTAACCAGACTGGCAGCCAGGCAGGCGAAGGCGCTCAACAGGTAGCGGCGGCCGCGGATCCAGGCTGGCCGGCGCGCCTCGGAGTCGGTGGTGAGTGCGATGGTCAGCAGTTCGCCCACGCCGTAAGCGCCGATCAGCACCACTCCCACGAAGAAGCCGCCATGCAGGTTGGTCCACAAAATGGTGGCTACGGGAAGGATCGCAAGGTACGGAATGGGGCCCAGGCGCGTCTTGCCGGAGCGGACATTTTCCAGGGCGCCGTAGAACAGCACCAAGAAGAGCATGGTGAACAGGTGGGGGCGCGATAACCAGTGAATGGAGGACGCCGCCGCGGCAATCATGGTCACCATCACCGCGGTAATAGCGTTTGATTTACGCCTGACCAGGCGGAAAAGCAGGGCAAACGTGACGCAAATGAGCATCATCGCAAAGAAAACAACAGTGCGCAGACCGCCATGGCTATACAACCAGGCGAATAGAATATCGGTGAGCCATTCCCAGGCAAACCACGGGCTGTCGGGCTTGGAATAAGAGAAAATATCGTGCAGCGGAACCTGGTGATGGGCCAGAATCCACTCGCCTGTGCGGATATGCCAGCCGGTGTCACAGTCGCTCAAGAGGGTTTTGACGCCTTCCATGCGCCCCACCAGAAACACCATGGGCATCAGGAACGCCAAATCCGCCAGGGACGGCATCAGTTTCATCGCGAATTGGGTGCGTCGCGAATCCATATTCAATTAAGCCATCCAGGAATTAGCCACGGGAATCATGGTCTCAATAGCCCGGATCCGATCGTGAAAGGAGCGAAAATCCATATAATTGACGCTTAGGGCAACCCGCGGATAATCGTGCCCGCTATCGGAAATGCGGGTGACGGTTCCCTGACAATGAATGCATTTTTGGCCGAACCCGTGGTTCGCCGGGAGTTCCACTTCCACGGTGACGATTTGCCCCAGCCCGGGCAGCGGCAGGGCGGCGCCATCGCCGCGCCAGGCGACCAGAAGCCCACTCCGGCTAATGTTTTCCGTGAACATCGCGCTGCGCATCCACAGGGCCGGCGAGGTCACGTGGCAGCGGAGCTTGATGTCGATTCGGGGGCTCTCTCGCCTGTTTATGTTCTTCATTTGGTTACTTCTTCTGACACTGGCGAGGGTAGCGCCCAAAACGAACCCGAGCAATATCGTAAATGGGTTATACCATTCTGTTGCCCAAGGATAGCAACTTAAATTGCACCGTTCGGCCCTCAAAAACCCGCCGGCAACGCTGCCGTGGCTATATACCGAGGGGATTCCCGGCCGGAGACGGTGTATACCGATAGGGTTATTAGCCGTAAATTGCGGGGTAAATTGCCGGAATTTTTCGGAGAATTATCGGAAAATAGACGCCGCATTAACATGATGAAAATAAAGATGTTAATGCGATAATTGGCGGCCATTAGCTAACCAATTTACCGGTTATTCCCGCCCATTTAGCCCGAATTAATGATAATTTTTTATTGACAACGGAAGTAAATAGCCGGAAAATGCAAGAGTAACAGCGGTACCGTATTTCCTAAGAAAAACTCTCGGGAATTACGCTCACATGGCGTAGAACTGCGGATCGGCTGTGTCCAACTGAGGTGGAGAATATGACGCGAATTCTTCTTTATAGCGACGAACCCATCCTGGCAAAGGGCCTCGAATCGGTACTACGCCAGGTGGAGGGATTCGATTTGCTGCCGACCTGCAATACGGTCGGCTGTTTGATGGAACAAATGACCCACGGCGCCCCCGACTTGGTGCTGATGGACCTGACCCACGAAATCACCTTCGCCGTGCTGAGTGACATGAAGCACGCCATGACCAGCTCGAAGATCGTCCTTTGGGTGAATTCCATTTCCACGGAACTGGCCTTCCAGGCGATGGGCTTGGGGGTTCGCGGAATTCTGCGGAAGACCCTCCCGACCGACCTGCAAGTTAAGTGTTTGCAAAAGGTTCAGGCCGGTGAACTGTGGTTCGAGAAGGCCCTCACCGACAGCTTCCTGTGCGCCCGCCGGGTAGCCCTGACGCAGCGCGAAGGCCAACTCGTCAGCCTGCTCTCGCAAGGGCTGAAGAACAAGGAAATCGCCACCACGCTGATGATCTCCGAGGGCACCGTCAAAGTGTACCTGTCGCGCCTGTTCCAGAAAGTCGGCGTGAAGGACCGCTTCGAGCTGGC
>Ga0181529_10002197_pt1 | contig 23826 bp, 24 predicted proteins | sample PEATcosm2014_Bin_36_FD_119763 | JGI IMG/M metagenome (GOLD analysis project Ga0181529, IMG submission 119763) | Peatland microbial communities from MTU Mesocosm Facility, Houghton, MI, USA - PEATcosm2014_Bin10_30_metaG | ecosystem: Environmental > Terrestrial > Soil > Wetlands > Peat | place... | reverse complement strand
TTGGTCGGGGTCGCGATCATCAGGCTGTCCAAAAGTCCAAGTTGGGGATTGGTCGTCGTTTGCATACTTGTCGGACGCTTTACTCAAAAATTAAGTTTCAGGACTTTTGCAGAGATTCCATTAGTAATAATTACTGTTCCGCTTCCCGACCAATCACCATCCAAGGCAAAACTACTGAGGTTTGCATCAATGACACTGGTGCCATTAAACACCAAAGCATTGCCGACAATTTTATTTGCGGAACGGATTGTTCCTCCATTGTTATTGGTAATCACTCCAGTGCCAATGGCGCTGTTGCCATTTACGTTTGCTCCACCAGGAATAAGGACGCCACCATTCACTGAAACATTGCCAGTATAAGTGCCATCGGCGGTGGAACTAAAATTCAAAATCCCATTTCCAGCCTTTGTCAAACTGGTCGCGGTAGAAACGCCCGGTGCACCACTGACATTCAAAGTTAAACCATTGGTCACATTCCATGTTTGATTCGCACCTAAAACTATCGGACAGGCCAAGGTTAAACCATTTGTCGCCAGACTCATGTCAATGCCCGAAGCGCCAAGCGTCAGGGTGTTGCCGGCACTGATGGTAATGTTCGTGCCCGGATCTAAAATCTGGATTCCGGCCCAGCTCAGGTTCGCGCCGAGCGTCTCGATGGTGTTCGTCTGGTCGAGGTTGTTCCATACCGCCACATTGGCTGCTCCGGGAACCGTCCCGCCAAACCATTCGGTGCCAAGGTTCAGGGCGAAACCAGAGTCATTATTGGTGATGGTCTGGGCCTGCGTCGTTGCGAAGCTTGATGCCAGCAGCCCGGCGCAAAGGCATGTCGTCTTCAGAATGTTTTTTGTTTGCATGATGGTTGAGTCCTGTATTTACGGTTATTCCTTTAGATTGGATAATAGGTGAATGAAACTGTGGAAGGTTACAGCATTTGCCTGAATATCATATGGCTGTCATTGCCGGATTTGAACAAAAATACCAGATTTCATAAAGATTGCAAGAGTTTTTTGGCGGGATAATGCAGATGACAAACTTTTTTGTGGTGGTAGGGATGCTGCGCGGCGTGGTTTGCCAGACATTGGTCACGCCCGGCCAAAGCGTCAAATGGCTGGCGCGCTCCAAGACGCTTCGCGTGGTTCGGTGGCCGGTTGAGAACGAGCCAGTGTTTTGGACTGCGGCGGCCCTCCGCCGCCAATTCCTGTCATCCGACGTCAATTTGCACTTTTCCCCTTCATAAACCCCTTATTCCCGTCGGGAAACACCATTTTCCCATGGGGAAACCTCCTAGTCCCCTTACGAAAGACCCTAGTCGGATGGGGAAAAAGATTTGTCCCGTTCCGGCATCCCCTTTTCCCCGCCACACATCCCCTACTCGTGCTTCCATTGTGGTTAGTCGCGTGAGGAAAGACCAAAGTCGGGCTTGGAAAACCCCTTTTCCAGCCGGGAAAACCCTTTTTCCCGTCGTGACTTCCCCTTTTCCCTCCTCGAAAAGGGGTTTTCCCACCCTGAACATGCCGTTTCCCTACCTGACTTGGTCGTTTCCCCTCCCGACTAGGTCGTTTCCTCACCTGTCAAGGTGGTTTCCCACCCACAAAATGGTGTTCCAACGTGGGAAAAGGGGGTTTCCCTTCGCGACTTCCCCTTTTCCCTCCCTGACTTCCCCTTTTCCCTTCGTGACTAGGTCGTTTCCCGACAGGAAAAGGGGTTTTCCAAGGGTCATTTATGCTGTTTTACAGGGGTTTTGGCAAATTCACCCGCCAACTTGGTGTAGCCGGGCCATCAGTGTCCCATTTTTGGATACACAAGAGGACGGCTGGCTCTTGTGGTCTGAACCGGCCCGATGGAGGATGTCATGGGCAACAAGGTAAAAACGTTTTCCCATGAGCATTCCTCCATGGAACCCAGGCTTTTCCAAATGCGACTTTTGTTGATTTATGCTCGTTAAGACAGATTACGTCCCTGATTTTTTGAAACGCGCTTGTTCAAATCTTTTACCGGCTGTTCATCAGGTCGGTGAAAATATTATCATAATCAACGGTTGATTGCAGCGATTGAGCGGTGGTGAAAGTTGAGGCGTTGGCGATGTTAAACGCCGCCTGACTGAATACAGGTTTAACCGAGCCATCGGTGAACAGGCAGACCCAGGCTTTGGATGGAAAATGTGCGAAAGCCGTGGCATTGAACTGCATTCCGCCGGTTCCTTCCATGTAATCCGTTGCAAATATATCCGCTTTAACCTGGCTTGTTTTTTGGTATGCCCGGAGTGTTGCGGGATCATTCTGATTGCCGGCTTGATAGCCTGCCGCGTTGACAACGCGCGGATTGAATAAAATGGTGGAATTAACGAGTCCACTGGAACCCGTGGCACCCTGCGGAACCGTGCTCAGCGGACCGCTCGTGCTCATAAAACGGGGCGTGGAGTAATTGGCAATTCCCAAATAATTATTAACCGCAAAACTGGGACAAAATAAAACTTTGCCATCCCCGATCAGATTCAAGGCATATAGATATCCCAAGTTGTTAAACTGAAATCCGACCGCGTCCAAGCCGTTCGCATTCAACCCGAATGGCACCGGCGTATTTGCCGTTCCTGCGGTAGGACCGACAGCATACAGCGTGTAATCTTCAGAATGAATTTCATTTAACGGGTGCCCGGCTGGCTTGCTGATGTCAAACCAGATTGGATACCAATCGCTGGAATCTCCCGCATAGACCGTGCAAGCGACATAAACCTGGCGCATGTTTGAAATGCACTGGGCCGTGAGAGCCTTGCGTTTGGCGGAGGCCAGCGCGGGAAGGAGCATCGCCGCGAGAATGGCGATAATGGCGATTACCACAAGTAGCTCTATCAGGGTAAATCCATTTTGCCTTTTATTTTTCATTTTCATTCAAAAAATATTTATCCCCCCCCCAATGCTGTCGGCAGCTCACATCTGAATCAAATCAAAACCACATCAAATCATTGAAAATCAAATGGGTGATGACTCCAAACACAATGACAGCCCAAAGCCCTGTGAAGTTACATCCGATTTTTTCCTGAAGGTCGGTTACTCTCTTCTCGAATCGCCGTTTGTTTCCGCCCAGCGGGCGAAAAGCCAGAGCAAATCCGACAGCCGGTTTAGAAAAATGATGATCTCGCCGTTTTTTAACTCCCCTTGTTCCTGCAAATCACAGACGCGCCGTTCCGCGCGGCGGCAAACCGTCCGGGCCACGTCCAGCGCGGCTGAACTTTTCGTCGCGCCCGGCGTCGCCCATCCCTTGAAGCTGATGTTCTGCGCCTCAATTTCTTTCACCAGCTTTTCCAGTTTCGCAGTCATTTCAGGCGTGACAACCGAATAGCCGTCCTTCACATAGCGCGGCAAATCTTCCGCCAGCACGCCGACCTCGCCCATCACGTCCACGAGGCTTTTCTGGATCCAGAAAAGATTGTCGCTGATAAAATTCTCCGTGGCCGTCGCGCGCGCCAGGCCGAGCGCGGCGTTCAACTCGTCAATCGTGCCGCAAGCCTCCACGCGCGGATGCGTCTTCGGAACGCGGCGGCCATACATCAACCCCGTCGTTCCAGAATCCCCGGTTTTTGTGACAATGCTCATTTTGAAACTTTGCCCACCTCCCCCGCTGCCGGCGAAAGCACCGGCCCGGACAGCCTTTGATAATTCAAAATACCCTTCACAATCGCCGACGCCATCTGCTTCCGATAATTTGCGTCATAAATTTTTTTGCCCTCGGACGGGCTTGTCATGTAGCCGCCCTCGATCAAAATCGCCGGCATCGCCGCCTCGCGCAGCACCGCGAACCGCGCGCGCCGCACCCCACGGTCTTCCGCGCCAAGGTTTTGCACAAGCGATTTTTCCATCTGATATGCCAGCAGCAAACTTTTGTTTCCAAAACGGTTCGCCGTAGTCGGCCCGTAATCGCCGCCCTCGCCCTGCGCGTTCGACGACGACGCGCCGACGGGCGTGATGCAATACGTTTCCGGCCCTGAAACCTCATCCCTTCCGCTTTGCGCCGCGTTGAAATGCAGGCTCACGAACAGATCCGCGCCGCGGCTGTTCGCAATCGCCGGGCGCACGGGCAAGTCAACAAACGTGTCCGTGCTGCGCGTGAGAATCACCTTGAAACCAAGTTTCTTGAGCTGGTCGCGCACTTCAAACGCCAGCGGCAGCGTGTAGTTTTTTTCGTAATGAAAGCCGACGCGGTTGCCCGAATCTTTCCCGCCGTGGCCTGGGTCAAGGCAGATGGTCGTGATTTTTTTCGAATCAACGTAGTGCGACGGCGACAGCAGAGGACGGATTGCCGTGTCCAAATCAAACTGCGCGATGAGCGCGCCGTATTTGTCCTTCGCCGCCGGAAACGACAGCCGCACGTTCACGCCGTTGATTTCCGCCTGCGCCGAATCCACACCAAACACCAGGCGCGAAGTCCGGTTGGTCAGGACAACTTCATTGTGCGCGGGCCAGATAATTTTAAAACCATACGCGCCGGCCCAGTCCGCCAGCGGCACATAATTCTGGCCGTTGATGAAAGCCGCGCGCGCCGTCCCCGCGCAAAACGCAAGGCACAGCAAAACCAGCGGCAGGAATTTTCGGTTCACAGCGGCGCAACTTGCCCGCCCGCCGCGCTGGATTCAAGGGAAATGGCGCGCTGATAATTCAAAATTAGGCATTGGTTTAGAGCATCGGCCAATCGTCGCGACGTTTCAGATGGAAAAATTTGCTGTCTGTTTCTTAACAACTCTGGCATTTAAGCCGCATGGTTGAGGAACAACAACATGGTTTTGCATTTGAAAAATGGGTTATAGAACTTGCGAAACATATAAATCCTGACAAAAGCCACTTGCTCGCCGGTTACACGCACAAATGGGATTTGCCAGCGGAATTAAATCCCGATTCCAGCGGCGGCCCAATCTCAATTAAAACTGCAAAATGGAATTCAAGCATCGGATTTGGTGACGCCCGACGACAATTTCAAATTGACCATAAATTTACTTTGGTGGTTGGTTTCTGGGAAAAAGACGGTTTGCGAAAGCGGGTTGTGAAAATTGTTCCTGTCATTATCGAACATAGTTTGTGGGCTTCACTTTGGAAGCCAATCGAATTTGCTGATTTGAAAAATTTGGATGACCAGATAAAAAATCGAAGCCAAACTTATCGCGAAGCACGCCAGTTGGCGCAGCTCACGGTCAACACACCGCCTTTCAGCGGTTCAATTTTTCGCGTGAACCCAAAAATTGATTCTAAAGTCCAGCGACGGCTTCAATGCAGCCTGACGCAGGAAAAATTCTTCAGCCATCTTGCCCCAAAAATCAGCCGCGATAAAGACGACGAACCGATGCTTTGGGGACAAGTGATGCCACCTTTTTTGCCCGGTCAATCGCGTTTCGGCGCGGACTGACTTTGTAATCCACCGGTTCTTCGACGAACGCCAAGTTATTTGAACGGACAAATTTTTCAGGAATTTGCATCTCAGCCAAGGATGCTTTGGAAATGCTCAACGTGCCGACACCTTTGGCTAGGCGTCTGATTTGGCTGCGCCCTTCTTCACTGTTGAACCACTCGACGAGTCCTTCACAGTCCACGTTGTCAGTTGGCGTGAGAACGTGAATCCAATCGTCAGCCTGCGCTTCGAGACCGTGAGGCATCAGGGCTGTCCGGCCATAGCAACCAGCACCTACGCGAACAAAAAGAATTTCACCCGGACAAACGGCGGACTCTTCACAGAAAGCGTTTCCGTGACGGCTGATGTAGCCGCAATTTTGGGTCAATCGCAGTCCGCCTTCGGGCGACATATTTTTTGCACGAATCAATAAAACTCCGTCACGCCCCGGCGAATCATGCAATTCGCGCAGCTTGCCATACAAAGCAAATCCGGTGCGAAGTCGAAAGACATCGCCCAACTTCACTCCATCAGAAAAAGTCGATTGCGTTTTGGAATGATGTGCTTCGGGTCGCCAATCTGATTCATCCGCCAGAACAACTTTTTGCCAGCGGTCATCCACATCCTGCCAATCCATCAAAGCCAAAGGTTTCAATTCATTCATCTCATCGCAAACCAGCAACGCCGTTGGCTCGCGATACGGCTGGTGAGCCGGAGAAAGTTTTTGAGCAATTAAAATATTCGTCTTGGCCGAGGTTTTTGTGAAGACGCCGCGCGGCAAACTGACAATGGCTTCGACATGCGCCCGGCATAGCAACCAATCGCGGACATATTTGAATGGCCGGTTGCTCAACGGACCATCTGGTAAAATAATTGCAATGCGTCCTCGTGGCTTGACCAATTTCAAAAACAGTTCGAGAAATAAAATTTCCAGACATTGTGACGGACGGCCAAAACCAAAATCAAACCCCTGAAGAATTTGCGGGCGTTTTTCCAAATTTGCCTGCGCGCTAAACGGCGGATTGCCAATTGCCAAATCAAATGTTCCCCAGAGCGGCAACAGGTCAGTCAAAGCATCGCCAGCAATAAAACGCCCCGTCTTCAAAAGCGGGCTGACGATATCATTATATTTCGGATCAATCTCGCAACCAAAAATCTCGCAGCTTTGAGGCGCATTACGAATGAACACACCATCACCGCAGCTTGGATCAATTGCTTTTTGGCCAGCGCGAACACCAGCGAGCCGAAACATACATTGGGTGATGACTTCAGGAGTGAAAAATTGACCAATCACACAGCAAGCGTACAGAAACAGGTACAAAAGTCAATTTGTTTGTGGAAAAAATCATGTTGCTTTCCAATCACAACTTCTCCGGCTTGGCCATCAATTCCGCCACGCGTTGGAGCAGTCGTCCCGCCGCGCCGCCGTCCAGCACGCGATGGTCGAAGCTCAACGTCAGGTTCGCCTCCATCACTGGCACGAACTGGCCTTTGACGCAGTCCCAGTGCGGTGCGTGCCGCGCCGCGCCCATGCCCAGCACGAGGGTTTGTTCCGGCAGCGGAATAGGCGTCGCCCACGTCAGCCCGAACGTCCCGAAGTTAGTGACGGTGGCGATGGAGCCGCCGGTGGCGTTGGCGGGCAGCTTGCGTTCGCGCGCGAGCTTGACCAGCTCGTTGTAGGGCGCGATCAAATCCTTGAGCAACCGTTTGTCCGCGTCGCGCAAAACCGGGACGAGCACGCCGTCCTCGGCTTCAACAGCGAATCCAACGTCAATGGCGGACGGATGAACAATCTTGTTTCCAACGAGCCGGCCGGCGACCGCGCTGTTTTCCGAAAGCGCCACGGCCAGCGCACGCAGTGCGTAAAGCGCCGGGCCCGGCTTGGGCTTGGTCACTTTGCGGAACGCAAAAAGCGGGTCGAGGCAGACGGGCAGCCCGACGTTGGCGATGGGCCGCGTCCAACTGCGGCGCATCGCGTCGGCCACGGCCACGCGCATAGATGACGCGCCGCTCATCTTGTGTTTTTCCAGGCTGGCGATGTATTTCTCGAATTCCTCGACGGTCACGCGCCCTGCCGCGCCGCTGCCCGCGACGCCTGCGAGGTCGGCGGCGTGCAGGCCAAGTTCGTCCATGCGCGCCTTGAGCCGCGGCGAAAGATAGCTCGCACCCGCCGCGTTTGCCGGCACAGGCAAACCGCGCACAGTCGGCTGCACGCGACCGCTTCTGCGATTGGAATCTGATTTTGAAAGCTGTTCTGTTTCGGGAATTTTTGCCGGAGTAACATCAAGGCCCAAGCGCGAGGCCTCTTCGTTTGTCGCCTCAATCTGGCCGAGCGTCGCGCCGACGGCGTAGCTTTCATTTAATTGCGCGGTAAATTTTTCAATTTTTCCTTTGCACGGCGACGCAACGGTCATCGTCGCCTTGTCCGTCTCGACTTCGATCAAATCCTGATCGGCTTCGACATTGTCGCCGGGCTTGACGACGAAGTTGACGATTCTTGCCTCGGCGATGGACTCGCCAAGCTGCGGCATGATGATGGGAATTTTCATAAAAAATTAAACCACCAAGACACCAAGGCACCAAGTTAAGAAATATCTTATTTTCCTTTGTGTCTTTGTGTCTTGGTGGTTCATAAAACAATTCTTCGGATTCCGTCTTTGATTTTCGGCACGTTGAAATTAATTAAAAGTCCGAGCCGCAATTTTGTCAGTTTCAAATAGGTCAAAAGCTGCGCTTCAAAAACCGGCTGCATCGTTTCGACGGCTTTGATTTCAACAATCAATTGATTTTCAACCGGCAAATCAACCCGCAACCCCGCATCCAAACGCACGCTGTCGTAAATGATTGGGAATGCAACCTGCGTTTGAAATTTCAGGCCGCGCTTGCTCAATTCGTGCGCCAGACAAGCTTCATAAACGGATTCCAGCAAACCCGGGCCGAGAGTTGAATGAACCTTGAACACACCATCCACAACTTCTTTGGCGATGCGATCTGTCTCCGACGAAACAGCCAAAAAGTTTTCCCCAAACCTTGGTGCCTTGGTGTCTTGGTGGTTGGAAATCATGTTCTCAAAAGTTTTCTCGCCGCTGCGGCCACGGCGCGCGCAGTCGGACGGTGCGCCGTCCACAAATTCGGATGATACGGCACGGGCGTGTCCTTGGCGTTGAGGCGTTGCGGCGGAGCGTCGAGCAGACCGTAGCCTTCGCTCGCGACGCGCGCGATGACTTCGGCGGTGACACCGCCCCACGGCCACGCTTCGCCGACGCAGAGCAATTTTCCCGTGCGCGCCACGCTGGCCATCACCGTGTCGGTGTCGAGCGGTTTCACTGAACGCAAATCTACGATTTCAATTTCCCAACCTTCAGCGGAAAGTTCCGTCGCAGCTTCGAGCGCCTCGTGAACCATCGCGCTGTAAGTCACAATCGTCAGATCGCGGCCTTCGCGGGCGATCCGCGCTTTGCCAATCGGCAGCGCTTCACTCGGCAATTTTTCCGCTTTGAGATGGCGGTAAAGAAATTTATGCTCGCAAAAAATCACCGGGTCGTCGAGCGCGACTGCTTCGAGCAACATGGAGTAGGCATCCTCGACCGTCGCGGGCGTCAGCACGATGAGGCCGGGATAATGCGCGTAAATCGTCTCGATGCACTGGCTGTGAAACGGCCCGCCGCCCGACGTGCCGCCGAATGGCAGCCGGACGGTGATCGGACACGGAACATTTGTGCGCCAGAAAAGTGTCGCGGCCTGGTTGACGATTTGATTAAAGCCGACGGTGGAAAAATCGGCGAACTGCATTTCGATGATTGGGCGCAAGCCTTCAATCGCCGCGCCGACGGCCAGGCCGACCATCGCGTCCTCGGAAATCGGCGAATCCAGGACGCGGCCGGGAAATTCCTTCGCCAGATTTTTCGTGGCCTTGAACGCGCCGCCGAACGCGCCGACATCCTGCCCGTAAATAAAAACGCGCGGGTCGTCGCGCAGCGCATGAGCCTGTGCTTCGCGGATGGCGTCAATGTAAGTCAGGCTCATTGGGGAAAGGTTGAATGAAGAATGAAGAAACGAAAATAAAAATAGCACAGCCCACTTGCTTTGTTTCTTCATTCTTCATTTTTAATTCTTCATTCATGGTTCGTGTGGGTCTCGCTCAAGTGTTCCGACGAAATCGCGGTCCAATTTTCCGCGAACGGATTGGGCGCGGGTTCGCGCTGGACTTTGGCAACCGCCTCTTCGATTTCACGGATGCTTTCGCTGCGCCAGACGGCGATTTGTGCGGCATCGGCAAATTTATTTTGCAGCAGAAATTCCTCGGCGACTTTCAGGCAATCGCGTCCGAGCGGCGAGCTTTTCAATTGCGGATCCAAATAGCTCGCGTCGTCGTGTTCGCCGTGGCCGCAGAGCCGGAGCAGTTTTGCGACGATGAGCTGCGGGCCGTCCCCTGCTCTCGCCTTGGCAACGGCGTCGCCGACCATTTTCAGGCACACGGACAAATCCGTGCCGTCAATCGAATAGGATTCCACGCCGTAGCCGGCGGCCTTGTCGGCCAGGTTTTCACAGGCGAACTGGAACGACGTCGGCGTGGAGTAGGCATATTGGTTGTTAGCCACAACCAGCACGAGAGGCAGTTTTTCGACGGCGGCCTGGTTGAGCGCCTCGTGAAATGCGCCGGTGGAAGTCGCGCCGTCGCCGATGCATGCCGCGCCGACCGTGCCGGAAATTTTCTTGAGCCGCCGCGCGAACAAGACCCCGTTCACGACGGAAATCATCGCACCGAGATGCGAAATCATCGGCAGATAACCTTCCTGCGGCCTGCCGCGATGCACGTTGCCGTCGCGCCCGCGCATCGGGCCGAGCGGCGAGCCAAGATAAGTCCGCACCGCGTCCAGAACAGGCTCCCCGAATGCCAGCCGACCGGCGGTGTCGCGGATGAGCGGGGCGAACACGTCCGTTTTTTTCAGCGAAACGCCGATGGACGCGCTCAAGGCCTCCTGCCCGCGCGCGAGGAAGACGCCCCCGTGGATTTTTCCGGCGCGGTAAAGCGCCGCAAACTTGTCGTCCAGCAGCCGAGCGAGCAGCATGAAACGAAACGCGGACAGTTGCAGTTCGCGCGTGGTCGTAGAATCAGTGGCTGGCTTTGGATCGGACACCGTTTGCAGCATGGAATAATTTTATCGCCGAAGGCGCGCACCGGCAATGTTTCTTTCGCGGAAGAAAAAAACAAACCGGAACGATTTCTCGTTCCGGCTTTACCCTCACCCCGTCCCATCCGGATGGGAGGGTGGCCGAAGGCCGGGTGAGGGACATGGTGGCCCTGCGCAAGCAGCGCAAGGACTATGTCGCCATCTGGTTGACCGGCGCGCTCCATTCGCTCACCTGAGCGGGGTAACGTGATCGGCATCGTTTCCGCAAAACTGGATGCTTCAACAGCATTGGCCATGAGTGGTTCGCTCCCGGAGAATGTGAATTACGCGGTGAAGAGCAGTTTGCTCCTGAGCTTTCTGGAATCGGTGCCGGAGGTGGCGGATAAGCTGAAAGAGCCGGTCACGGCGGATAAGAAGTTTGAGGATGTAGTGAAATCGGCGCAGGATGCGGCGGTGCTCGTCCTTGTTTATTAAGCATCCGCAGATTTCGCAGATGGCGCAGATTTTTTTCTGCGTAAATCAGCGTAATCCGCGGATTTGCAGTTGGCGCCGGCTGCGGCGGTGCTGGTGCTGGTTTATTGAGCAGGTGACGACGTGAGGAGTCTCTGACCTGATTTGAGTCTCGTCACCTCGACTCCTACCAAAATTATTGAATGAGGAAGGCAGGAAACAAGGACTGTTTTCCTGATTTCATGCTTTCTTTATTGAATCCAACGGCGGCGGTGCTGGTTTATTGAATTGGACGGTTTCGTTCTTACGCCCTGAACAAATATTGCCAGCGTTATTTCCCGGCAGCCCGGTTTCAACCCGGCTCTTTTGGACGGAAAAATAATTTAACGCGAAAATCAGATTGGCCAATTGGAAAAATTCGTGTTCAATGGACGCCGTCCAGTCGGGAAGCGAAAATGAACTGTCTGTTATGAGCCGGTCTGCATCACAAATTTTACTGGTCGCGAACGATCCCAAATTGTCGGGGGCGTTGTCGGCCGTCTTGCAGGAGGACGGAGTCACGCCCTGCTTTGCGCATGGCACGGACGAGGCACGGCGCTTTTTCCAAGACTGGCCGGCGGATGTCATCCTGCTTGACGCCGACCAGATGCAGTTGCTGCGCGAACTCAAGCACAACGCGGCCACGCAAAATATTCCGGTCATCGTGTTCGCCTCGGATCTGGAGGAACGGCTGCGCGCGTTTGAGCTGGGCGCAAGCGATTGCGCGGGCAAGCCGCTGGAGCCGGCTGAATTTCGCGCGCGACTGAAGGTGGCGTTGCAGACGAAAATGCGCTTCGATGAAATGCTCCAGCATCAGCACGAGCTGGACAACGCGCGGATCGCCGCCGAATCCGGCGCGCGCGCGAAGTCGGAATTTCTGGCGGCGATGAGCCACGAAATCCGCACGCCGATGAACGGCGTCATCGCGATGGCCGGGTTGCTTCTCGAAACGCCGTTGAATCCCGACCAGCGCAGCTATCTGGACACGATTCACACCAGCGGCGAATCGTTGCTGGGCATCATCAACGACATCCTGGATTTTTCAAAAATCGAGGCGGGCAAGATGGAGCTGGACTCGCGCCCGTTCGACCTGCGCACGCGCATCGAGGAGACGCTCGACATCCTGGCCAGCAAGGCCGCCGAAAAAAAGCTCGACCTCGTGTATCAGGTGGACAGCGCGATTCCGACGACGGTGGAGGGCGATTCGCTGCGGCTGCGGCAGGTGCTGGTGAACCTTTTGAGCAACGCGATCAAGTTCACCGAGAAGGGCGAGATTTTTGTGCAGGTCAGATTGCTTGCAACCGAACCTGCCGGCGCGACGAACAAATCAACGCTGCACCTGCATTTTTCCGTGCGCGATTCGGGCATCGGCCTCAAGCCGGAAAAGCTGGCGAAGCTGTTCAAGCCGTTCATGCAGGCGGAGGCTTCGACCGCGCGGCATTACGGCGGCACCGGGCTGGGACTGGCCATCAGCAAAAAACTGGTCGAGCTGATGGGCGGTAAAATGTGGGCCGAAAGCGCGCCGGGCGAGGGTTCGACGTTTCATTTCACCGCGAATTTCCTGGCCGAGCCGCAGGCCGCAGCGTCGCCGCTTGCAGGCAGGCAGCCCAAGCTGGCGGACTTGAGAATTTTGATCGTGGACGACAACGCGACGAGCCGGCGCGTGCTGGCGGAGAAAGCCGCCAAGTGGGGAATGATCCCGTCTGAAGCCGACAGCGCTGAAACGGCTATTGAACTGCTGAACACCGACGCTTCTTTCGACGTGGCGCTGGTTGACCTGCAAATGCCGGGCGCTGACGGGATGACACTGGCGGCGGCGATCCGAAAAATTCCGCGCGCGTCCATGCTGCCGCTCGTTTTTCTCATGCCGCTGGGAACACGCTCCGATTCCGCGCCCAACACGCAGCTTGCGTTCGCCAACAGCATCACCAAGCCCGTCAAGCCGGCGCAATTGCTGGCGGCGGTCGAACGCGCGCTGTTCACGCAGAAAAAAGCGGAGGTGCAGGCCCCGCCGCCGCCGAAGGCCGACCAACCGCTCGCCGAGCGGCTGCCATTGAAAATACTTTTGTGCGACGACAACACCATCAACCAGAAAGTCGCCGCGCGCATCCTAGCGCAGCTCGGCTACAAGCCGGACGTGGCCAACAACGGGCGCGAAGGACTTGAGGCGATTGACAAAAAGCCCTACGACCTGGTTTTCATGGACGTGATGATGCCGGAAATGGACGGCCTGACCGCCACGCGCGCCATCCGCGACCGGCAGAAAAATCCGGCGGCAAACCCGAATTTTGCAGGGCGAATCCTCGTCGTTGCCATGACCGCGCACGCGCAGCAGAGCGACAAGGAAAACTGCCTCGCCTCCGGCATGGACGATTATCTGGCCAAGCCGATCCGCCCGGCGGACGTGCGCGGCATCATTGAAAAGTGGGCGGCGCCCGCGACCCCGGCGGCGGAAGCCAAATCCACGCCCATGGCGAAAATTGAAACGCCCGCCGCGCCCGCCGAAGAGCCGCCGGTGGACATGAGCCGGATGAACGACCTGACCGGCGGCGACCCCGCAATGTTGAACGAGCTGGTTGAGATGTTTTACAAACAGACATCGCAGCAGATGAAGCAGATCGAGGACGCCGTGCGCGCCGGGGACGCGACGCAGGTGCGCCACGTCGCGCACAGTTGCAAGGGCGCGAGCGCGACGCTGGGCATGACGCAGCTTTCGAAGCTGATGCTCGCGCTGGAAAAAATGGGCGTCGAAGGCCAGTTGACCAATGCGCCGAAATTTTGCGAAGATGCGGCTCTCGAATACAAAAGAATCGAGAAATTCCTGTCGGAGCAGCCCGGTTTGAAAAAATGAAAAAAATCCTCATCATCGAAGACAACCAGATCGTCGCCAACGTCTATCGCAACAAGCTTGCGGTGGAAGGCTATCAGGTTGAAATCGCGCTCGACGGGGAGACCGGATTGAAAGTGATGCGGACATTCCAGCCCGACATGATCGTGCTCGACCTGATGCTGCCCAAAATGACGGGTGTGGAGGTGATCAAACAAATCCGCAGCGAGGATGATTTCGCAAGGCTGCCCGTCATCGTTTTTTCAAACACCTACCTGACCAACCTGATCCAGGAGGCGTGGAAGGCCGGCGCGACAAAATGCCTTTCCAAGGCCAGTTGCTCGCCAAAGGAAGTCCTCGACCTAGTGCGCCACACCATCGGCGAGAGCGGAGCGATGCCGCCCACAAAATCATCGGTGGAAGGCACGCACGAGAAAAAAATCCTGCCCGCGCCCGCGCTCGCGAACACGCTTGAGGCCGACACCGTGTTTCAGGTCAGCCTGCAAAAATCTTTCACCGACAGCCTGCCCGCCACGCTCGCCACCCTGCGCTCCGGCCTGCAGGGACTCATCAAGGCCGATGGCGAAGTGATGCAACTCAAGCAGATTTACGAGCTTCACCGTCGCATGCACGCGCTCACCGGCAACGCGGGCATCGCCGGACTTCTTATCATCGCCAAGATGTCCGACTCCATCGAGGCCCTGCTCAAGGAAATTTACGAGAAGCCGAAAAACATCAATCCCTCCACGCTCCGCACCGTGGCCAACGCCATTGACTTTCTCGGCTTCCTGTTCGAGCGCGGCATCCTGCCCGACCGCCAGGAAATCCCCCCTGTTAACATTCTTGTCGTGGACGACGAGGCCATTTCGCGCCGCGCCGTCGTGTATGCGCTCGACAAGGCACAGCTTCACACCGTCAACGTCGAAAATCCGAATGAAGCCCTCAAGCTGCTTGCGGACAACAGCTACGACCTCGTGTTTCTCGACGTGGACATGCCCGGCATGACCGGCTACGAACTTTGCAGCAAGCTGCGCGCAATGCCGCAGCACAAAAAAACCCCCGTCGTCTTTGTCACCGCCCTGGCCGGCTTCGAAAACCGCACCAGCTCCATGATGGCGGGAGGCAACGATTTCATCGTCAAACCTTTTCTCTTCATTGAACTCACCGTCAAGGCGCTGATGCACATCCTGCGCGGCAAATTGCAGCCCGCGAAATGAGCGGCCTTCGCCCTGCGAAAATTCAAGTGCCGGACAAATCTGCCGGATTTTATTTTAACAGGGCCTCGGCGTGTTTCCGCGCGGCATCGGTCTGGCCGCCCAGCATCCGCGCCAGTTCCGTCACGCGCTCCTTTTTGGTCAGCAGCCCAATCTCTGAAATCGTCCGGCCATCTTTGATTAGCTTGGTCACGACGTAATGCGCGTCGGCGGGCGCGGCCACCTGCGGCAGGTGCGTGATGCAAATCACCTGACGCTTGGCGGCAATCTGCTTCATCTTCTCTCCCACCGCGTTCGCCGTCTCGCCGCCGACGTTCGCGTCCACTTCGTCGAAAATTAAAACAGGAATTTCGTCCTCGGCGGCAAGGACAGTTTTCAAGGCCAGCATCACGCGCGCCATTTCGCCAGACGACGCGATGGCGCGCAGCGGTTTGGCCGGCTCGCCGGGGTTTGGTGCAAACTGGAATTCAATCGAGTCAAAACCAGAGAAGCCAGGAGTTAGAAGTTGGGAGTTAGTATCTCCTAATTTCTCGCTCCTAGCATCCACCTTCTGGTTCACCTCAAACTTGCCCTGCTTGAAGCCCAAATCCTCAAGCTGTTTGCCCACAGCTTTGGCGAGCTGCGGAATGATTTTCTTTCGATTCTCAGAAAGTGATTGCCCGGCCTTCAAAATTTCCGCGTCCACCTTTTGCAATTCAGAATTGATTCGCGCCAGTTCCGTGTCGCGCGATTCGAGCGATTCTAATTTGATTTTCGCCTCGTCGCAAAACGCGATGACTTCGGCCAGCGTCGATCCGTATTTGCGCTTGAGCGAATGAAGCAGATTGAGCCGTTCTTCGAGCTGCTGAAGTTGCGCGGGATCAACGTCCGCTTTTTCCGCGTAGCGCGAAAGCTCCGACTGCAACTCGCGCCACGCGCCTGCGGCCTGCGCGTGCAGTTCGAGCAGATTCGCCGCGCCGGAATCCACGCGCTGCAATTCCTGCAACGTCCGTCCGATTGCGCCCGCCTGCGTCAGCAATGAATTTTCGTTCTCGCTCAAAATGTCGAGCGCGGACTGGCTCAATTGCAGGAGCTTCGCCGCGTTGCTCGCGCGCTGGAAATTTTCCTCGACAGATTTTTCTTCGTCCGGCTGCAATCGCGCGGCGGAAATTTCCTGGACTTGAAAACGCAGCAGATCGAGCTGCTGTGCGTAAGTTTTTTCATCCACGACGAGCGCGGATTTTTCGGCTTCAAGCGCGGCGCGGCGCTGGACAAATTCCCCAAATTCCTCGCGTTCCTTTTCCAACCGGCCGAACGCGTCGAGAATGGCGAGCTGCTTCGCCGGATGCAAAAGCGATTGATGGTCGTGCGGGCCGTGCATGTCCACGAGCCATTCGCCAATCGTCGCAAGGACATTCAGCGTGGTGGCCGAGCCGTTGACGAACTGGCGGTTGGTTCCGGCGCTGGTGAACGTGCGTTTAAGGACAAGCTGGTTTTCCTCGCACGGTTCGAGGCCGTTCTCCTCCAGAAAACTTTTCAGCGGCGCGCGGAGTTTTTTCACATCGAACACGGCCTCCACGGAGCAACTGTCGCTGCCGCTGCGGATGAGCGAGCGGTCGGCGCGTCCGCCGAGGACGAGGTTGAGCGCGCCGATGATGATGGACTTGCCCGCGCCGGTCTCGCCGGTGATGACATTGCAGCCCGGCTGGAGCTCGAGCGTGAGGTCCGGCACGAGCGCGAGGTTTTTAATGCGGAGCGTCGTCAACATTCGTCAAAATGGCACGCAACTTTGACGGATTGGCGGAGAGTTGCGCAAATAAAAAGTTTCCGCAGAGTTGTCAAAAATGTATGGACATGTCGGAAACTTTGTATTATTTTCTAAAAGTCCTAATTTTTGCGTCTAAAACTTATGAAAATTTGTTGCGCCCGAAAATTCCCCAAAATGGGCGGTTTTACCCTTATCGAACTGCTGGTGGTCATCGCCATCATTGCCATTCTGGCGGCCATGCTTTTGCCGGCCTTGGCCGGCGCCAAGCAAAAGGCTACGCAAGTCGCCTGCCTGAACAATGTCAAGCAACTCGCGCTCGCATGGGTCATGTATTCAGATGATAATCATGATTTGGTTGTAAATTTAGACATCGAAAACAGCGCAACGGCTGGCCTTGCATGGCGTTTGAACATGAATGAAGTCACCACACCGCTCCCAGCCGGGATCGTGGTGGGAACGGAAGACGCACAAAAATTTCTGACGGAAAGGGGTTTTGAACAACCTGCTCCCGGCGTTTCCGGTCCGCTGTGGCAATATTGCAAAAACCCCGATACGGTGCATTGTCCGGGGGACAAACGCTACCAATTACCATTTGGTCCGGGTTACACCGGCCCTTGGTCTTGGGACAGTTATACTGGAGCAGATTACTTAAACGGTCACCATGGAGGGATCACCAAACGCGCTAATGTCCTCCATCCTAGTGACAGATTTATCTGGGTGGAAGGAGCGGATACGCGTGGACAAAACGAAGGCTCTTATCAATTCAATGCTGGAACGGCTGCAGCGAATTTTACGGATGCCTCATTTGGAGACTCGCCCGCCGCGTTTCATGTGACGTCCGCCGTCTTCAACTTTTGCGATGGCCACGCCGAAGCCCGTAAATGGTTAAATGGAGGAACCATTGCCTATGCCAATGATACAGACCCCAAAAACAAAGATGATGGCGCTGACGGTATGCAAGGCCAGGCGAACATGGGCAACTATTATGACCGCCAGTGGATCGGCAGTCATGATCCCAGCCCTACAAACCCTTGAATGACGCAAGCTTTCTGTTGATTGAGAATTTCCGCGCCATCCAAGCTGCGCCAAAACTGATTTGCCTAGTTTTTTCTTTCGAGATTCAATCCGGTTCACAATGTAAATTTCGTTCGCCGTCTCTTCGATTGAATGCTATTTTCCCGCGCAGGAATTATGGCGTTCACATTCACCTTTCTCGGCTCCGGCACTTCACAAGGCGTGCCGCTCATCGGCGCGGAATATCCGCCTGAATTTCTGGCCAACCCAAAAAACTGGCGCACGCGGCCTTCCATTTACATCCAGACGGACAAGATAAAATTCGTCGTGGACACCACGCCGGAATTTCGCGTGCAATGCCTGCGCGAAAAAATCAACCGGCTTGACGCCATCGTTTTCACGCACGCCCATGCCGACCACATCATGGGATTGGACGACTGCCGCCGCTTCTGCGACCTGCGCGGCAACACTGCCCTGCCCATTTACGCGAGCGCGGAGACGATGACTGCGCTCAAGCGCGTTTTCAATTACGCCTTCCACAGCGGGCCGTGGCCGAAAGGTTATTTCATCCCCGAACCGCACATCGTGGACGCGCCGTTTGCGCTCGGCGATCTGGAAATAATCCCCCTGCCCCTGCCGCACGGCTCGATGACGACGAACGGTTATCTTTTCGTGCAAGGCGGAAAAAAACGCCTCGCCTATTTGAGCGACTGCAAGGAAATTCCCGCCAACGCGCTCGAAAAAATTCGCGGCGTGGAAATCGCCGTGCTCGACGCGCTGCGCCCGCGCCCGCATCCAACGCACATGAATCTCGACGAGGCGCTCACCGCCGCGCGCCGCATCAACGCGCCGCGCACTTTCTTCACGCACCTCACGCACGATTATGACCACGACAAGGCCCAGGCGGAATTGCCGGCGGGAATCTGGTTCGCCTACGACGGGCTGAAAGTAAATGCCGAAAAATAATTTCAAATGTTCCGGCGCAATGGAGGTCAAAGCAGCAACATGAGATTTTTTGCAATTCTTATTTTTGCGCTCGCGCCATTCCTTGTCCAAGCAGGCGGCGATGAAGTCGTCGTGATTTACAATTCACGCGTGCCGGAATCAAAAACCGTTGCCGAGCATTACGCGCAAGTCCGCAATGTGCCGGCAAATCAAATCTTCGGCTTCGTGCTGACGACCGACGAACAAATGTCGCGCACGGAATTCCGGGAATCCCTCCAGTTGCCGCTCGCAAAACAATTGGAGAAGGACGGGCTTTGGCAGTTTGCCACCGTCGTGGAAGCCGCGACCAACGGCCAGCCGGGGCGCGCCGTCCGAAAAGTCGTCGCATCAAAAATCCGCTATGCCGTCCTTTGCTACGGCGTGCCCCTGAAAATCGCGCCAGACCCGGACATCCACGAAGCCGTGCCGAAGACCTGGCGTTCCGAATTCTACCGCAACGAAGCCTCCGTGGATTCCGAACTCGCGTGGCTGCCGCTGATAAAAACGGACGTCCTGTTGACCGGCCCTCTTTTCAACAGGCTTTACGGCGCGACGAACGCCGCGCTGCTGAACCCGACCAACGGGATTTTGCTCGTCGCCCGGCTCGACGGGCCGGGCGCGCAGATTGCCGGCGGCCTTGTGGACAAGGCGGTTCAAGCCGAGCGCGACGGCTTATTGGGACGCGCCTATTTTGACGCGCGCGGACTGGACAAGACGGACACGAATTATTTTTTGGGTGATGCTTGGATTCTTGGCGCGGCGGAAATCGCCCGGCGGCTGGGATATGAAACCGTCGTGGACGACAAGTCCGAAACGTTTCCGACGGATTTTCCCATGAGCCAGATCGCGATTTATTGCGGCTGGTATGACGGAAATGTTTCAGGTCCGTTCACTCTGCCAAAAGTTGAATTCATGCCCGGCGCAATTGCATATCATCTGCATTCCTTCAGCGCGGCCACCATCCGCAGCACGACCGAAAACTGGTGCGGCCCGCTGCTCGCCAAGGGCGCGACCGCCACGATGGGCTGCGTCAACGAACCGTATCTCGCGTTCACGCCCAACATCGCCTTCTTTTTTCAGGCGCTCGCAAACGATTACACTTTCGGCGAGGCGGCCTGGGCCGCACAATCCGCGTTGTCGTGGCAGACCACCGTCATCGGCGACCCGCTTTACCGTCCGTTCGGAAAATCGCCGCAACTGTTGCACGCGCAACTGCTGCGCCAGGACAGCCCGCTGCTCGAATGGTCCTATCTGCGGCTGGCGGATTTGGGGCTCGTCCACGGCGCGCCCGTGCCGGAAATCTTTGGCCTGATTGACAATCTCAATCTGACCACCAACAGCCCCGTGCTCACGGAAAAACTCGCCGACCTTTGCGAAACGCTGGGCAAACCGTCCTCGGCCATTGAAATTTATGGACGCGCATTGAAACTGAATCCCTCGCCGCAGCAGCGCATCCGGCTCCGGCTCACGCTCGGCGAAAAACTGCTCATGCAAGGCCGCGACGCCGAGGCGGTTGAAAATTACAAGCAGCTACTCGCCGAATCGCCGGATTATCCCGGACACGATTCCATTATGAACACGATTGTCTCCCTTCAGAAAAAGATTGCCGCCACGAACGCGACAGCCAAACCTTGAATTGTCATGCCCATTTTCTTCGACACTCACGCACACCTTGATTATCCCGACTACGCGCCGGATCTGGCGGAAGTCGTCGCGCGAGCGCAGGCCGCCGGCATCACCAAAATCATTTCCATCGGCACCAGCCTCGACAGCAGCGAACGCGCCATCCGCCTCGCCGAAAAATTTCCAAATGTTTTCGCCGCCGTCGGCTGGCATCCGACCGAGGCGTTGAATGCTCCGTCCGATTTGCGCCCTGCGCTCCGCGAATTTGCCAAACATCCAAAAGTCCTCGCCATCGGCGAAACCGGCCTGGATTATCACCATTTGCCAAGCGGCGCGCACGAAGTGACGCGCCCTACCAGCGCAATCGAGGTAGGGCGCGTCACTCCGTGCGCGCCGTCTGCCGAAGATTTGCTTTACAAACAAAAGCAGGCGGAAATATTCCGGCAGCAGATGGAAGTCGCCGCCGAATTCGGATTGAACTGCGTCATCCATCAGCGCACGGCCTTCGACGACACCATCGCGCAGATGGAACCGTTCATCGGCAAGACGCGCGGCGTGTTCCATTGCTTCGGCGAGACGGTTGAGCGCATGAAGAAAGTTTTTGAAATCGGCTCGCTCGTCAGCTTCACCGGCATCGTCACGTTCAAGAACGCGCAGAACGTCCGCGATTGCGTCGCCGCCGCGCCGCCGGACAAGTTCATGCTGGAAACGGACTGCCCGTATCTCGCGCCCGTGCCCTATCGCGGCAAACGCTGCGAACCGGCTTACGTGAAGGAAATTTCCGAGACAGTCGCGCAGGTGAAAAATTGTTCGCTTGAAGAATTGAGTATGGCAACCTGCAAAACGGCAAAAGAATTTTTCCAAAAACTGGCATGACCAAGCAACAAGTCCTCGACCTCTACTTTCTGGACGCGCGGCACAAGCTCGTCGAAATCGCCGCATTTCTTGACCGCGTGGAGCGCGCGGACGGCAAGGACGATTTCCGCCTGAAAGCCTTTCACACCGCGCTCGACAAATTGAGCACTAACAAAAAGGAAAAGGCCAAAAATGTCCTGCTCGCCTTCAGCAATCCAACGACGAAGCCGGTTGCGAAAGCGGCGGGCAAAGGTGCGGTCGGCGCATGGCGTGGGGTTGATAGTTGATGGCTGATAGTTGATGGAATTTTCGCGTATGTTCAATTACGAAAAGCTCGAAACCTGGCAGGAAGCGATTACTTTTGCGGATTTGATTTATTCGGCGACAAAAAAGTTTCCCGGCGATGAGCGCTTCGGACTGACCAACCAAATGCGGCGCGCGGCGGTTTCAATTTCGTCCAATCTCGCCGAGGGTGCCTCGCGGAATTCACGGACGGATTTCGCCCGTTTTGTCGAAATCGCCACCGGCTCCGTTTTTGAAGTTGCATCACAGGCCTTCCTCGCCAAAAAACAAGGGTTCTTGTCCGAAACCGATTTCAAGCAAAATTACAAAGCTTCCGAAAAGCTCGGACGCATGTTGAGTGGATTACGCCGGTCATTGCTGAACGCCGCCTGACCATCAACCCTCATCCATCAACCTAGTGAAATATATCGAGCCTCACGCCCACATGGTCAGCCGCACGACGGACGATTACGCGGCCATGGCGCTCGCTGGATGCGAGGCGGTCTGCGAGCCAGCCTTCTGGGCGGGCTTCGACCGCTGCGCCGTTGAGGGCTTTCATGATTATTTTTCGCAGCTCACCGAACACGAACCGAAACGCGCGGCGAAATTCGGCATCAAACATTTCTGCTGGCTTTGCATCAATTCCAAGGAAGCCGAGGATGTAAAACTCGCGGAAGAAGTCATCGCGCTAATCCCCAAATTTCTCAACCGTCCAAATGTCCTCGGCATCGGCGAAATCGGCTTGAACAAAAACTCGCGGAACGAAATGCGCGTGCTGGAAATGCAGGTTGATCTCGCGGCAAAACACGACCGGTTGATTCTGGTCCACACGCCGCATCTCGAAGACAAGCTCAAGGGAACAAGATTGATTCTCGACGTTTTGAAAAACGACCGGCGTATCCGGCCGGAGCACGTCATCATTGACCACGTCGAGGAACACACGGTTGAATTGGTCTTGGACTGCGGAATGTGGGCGGGCATGACGCTTTATCCCGAAACCAAATGCACTCCGGCGAGGGCGGTTGACATGTTGGAAATTTACGGCAGTGAACGGCTCTGGCTGAACAGCGCGTGTGACTGGGGCGTGAGCGACCCGCTGGCCGTGCCGAAAACCGCGCTGGAAATGAAACGGCGCGGACATTTGGAAAATGCGGTTGAAAAGGTGATTTTCCAGAACCCTAAAATGTTCTTAAGCCAGAGCCGGAATTTCAAGATTCCCCGGTCGTAGGAGTCGAGGCTCATTCTGAAAAAGTCAGAGACTCCTCACGTCGTCTCCTGCTCAATAATTTAGCGCCAGCAGCGTAGCCCGTCGCAGCGAACGTCAGTTCGCTCAAATTAAAGTCAGAGCGGACTCACGTCCGCTACTACATCAATCAAACCCGGCCCGTGAGCAAACGAACCTTCGTCGCATCCTTGACCACATGATAATTGGAAAGCCACCTCTGAGTTTTGGCGAACATAAGTCTCAGTGCTTTGAAGTCCTTGGATTATCCGCCTTGCGCGCGAGGATGATGAAGACTGCCTGCGTGATTTCCTCCGCCAGATGAGCGTCGCCCACCTGCCGCAATGCCACGGAATACACAAGATTGACGTGGCGCGTCACGAGCACGGCAAACGCCGCCTCGGAATCGTTCCGGGCGTAGTCCCGCAGCAGGGCCATGTCGTCGTTCGCCATTTCATCCATATCATTTACACCGGCGCGAAAAGGTAACGGAAAATCCCGCCGCCGGCCCGCTGAAAAGAAAAAATGAGCCGGATGAGGTGGACAATTTTTGTGTTACAAATGCCAAGAAATGCGGTTCACAGAATCGCGCGGGATGATAGTGTCAATTCAGTTTAACAAATCATGAAAATCACCGCTCCATGTGAAACCGCTCCCGGCGAGACACGCGCGCCATTGACACCGGACTCCGTGGCCAAGCTCGTCAAGCTCGGCACGCAGGTGGAAGTCCAGGCCGGCCTCGGCATCGCCGCCGGTTTCCCCGACGACGCCTACGCCAAAGCCGGCGCTACAACCACAACCGACCGCAAGGCGCTCATCAGCTCCGGCGACATCGTGTTGCGCCTGCGCAAACCGCCAGTCGAGGAAATCGCCTGGCTCAAGTCCGGCGCCATCCACGCCAGCCTGCTCGACCCGTTCAACGAAAAGGAACTGGTCAACAAATTTGCCGAGCGCGGCGTCAGCGCCATCAGCATGGAATTCATTCCACGTTCCACCCGCGCGCAGAAGATGGACGTGCTTTCCTCGCAGGCGAACCTTGGCGGCTACGAAGCGGTCAT
>Ga0181529_10002195_pt1 | contig 23839 bp, 18 predicted proteins | sample PEATcosm2014_Bin_36_FD_119763 | JGI IMG/M metagenome (GOLD analysis project Ga0181529, IMG submission 119763) | Peatland microbial communities from MTU Mesocosm Facility, Houghton, MI, USA - PEATcosm2014_Bin10_30_metaG | ecosystem: Environmental > Terrestrial > Soil > Wetlands > Peat | place... | reverse complement strand
TGTGACAAAGGGAGGCGAGCCTGATGGATCTGGTGTCTGCCGAACGCGAGCGGATCGTCCGGTTATACAACTGGGCGCTCAGGGACGTCGAGCGTGAGGTTTCGCAGGATTACCCGTATATTCGGCTGATCCCGGGCCAGGTTGCGACAATCCGTGACACGATCCCTCCCGAGTGGGCCAGCGACGAGGTCGGATACCTGAAGTGCCTGACACGGTATGCCCACCCGGTTGCTTGCGAATTGCTTGGCCAGCCGGTGACCGAGGCAGAAACAGCGGTGCGGGAGCGCCGGAACGCTCTGATCGGCAACGCTATCCGGCGGGGCATAGATTGGCGCGACGGCGAGATGCCGCCCGTGCCGGATGGTGAAGAGCGGATGAAGCGAAGCGTCATCGCCCGGCAGGCGCGCAGGGCGCTGAAGCCGCTCCTCGGACCGGTTATAGACGGCGATGGGAGATTAGTGTGGTGTCACAGGTGCGTGGTGGAACCGGATTGGTGGATCGATACGGAGATCGACGCCTGCGGGGCGTGGGAGACCTCGCTGCGCGGGTATCATGCGTTTTCCCGGCGCGACGAGGGGGATGATGGTTCGCCCAAGCTGTTTAACGTGTACGGGTACGCCCCACCGCGCCACGCGACGACCTCGCTGCCCAGGCTGTTCGGCCTCGGGGCCTATAATTGGCCCGTGCGCTGTCAGTCCGACCTGGACCGCGCGCTCGCGGCGATAGAGAAGATCTGGAACCACTTCCACTCGGAGATCGCGCCGCTCATCGCAGACCTCACTATCGACGGGTGAGTCCCTTATCACCATCCTGTACGGACTCGGATCAATGCTATGGCTGCATCGGCAACACGACAGTCGTCGCCGGGGCCATCGGATAACCAACCGGCCGCGACTTCATAGCCGCGTTCTCCAGGGGATATTCTCGTGAACCGAACCGCAAAGAATAGGTCGACCGAATTCGTCGTTCGGGATCGGTCTGGCGGCCGGCACGTTGCTACCCGCGCTCCAGGCGGCGGGCGCCGCGGTTGCGCAGACATATACCGCGGCTATTACGCTCGGTGCTTGAATGGGACCTATGTCTGCTGGACGGCTACGGAAACCTGACGACGGCATTCTGCGCCGTTGAGATCGGTGCGGAGGCCAAAATCAACGGACGCGATATCTGCTGAGTGCGCATTTTTCGAACGGTTCTACAAATGGGCGCTGGACGATTGGAACCGCGAGATCGCTGACGGGCTGCCGATCCTCGGACCAGCCAGGAGCAGCACCTCGTTCGCGTACGTGCAAATCACGACCGGGTTATCCCCGGCGTCCCGCCTGGCGCTCGGCCGCGCGCTGGTGAAGAGGTCCCACGGGATCGGGCGCTCTGCCACCGGCGAGGAGATGACCGACGAGGAGAGCGAATTGCTGCGCTGGTACAGCAAGGCAAAACTGCTGAAGTTGGCCGTGGATAGGATCGGCGGAATGGTGGGTCAATCTGTTCGAAAGACCGCAGCCGAGCAATGGTTCCAACTCGAAATAGGCAATTGGAAAATCCTGACGATGTTGGATACAGTACAGCAGATGACAAGCCTCAGATACAACCACCGCGTCAGCCGGAGCGACATGACCCAAGAAGAGCGGATGCGGATTGGCGCTCTCGGTCACGCGCAGAACGTGACGTCGATTCAACAGTGGCTTGGGTTCTACCCGGTGACCGAGTGGCGCGCGAGCAGGGATGAGGACGTCGAAATCGCCTTAGCCGGGCTCGCCCTGGCGATCGGAATCTTCATTCCGACATTCACCCGACTGGTCGAAGGTCTCGATTGAGGCGGCTTCGACCGTGAGCCGTCAGGGCCCGCTTTCCAGCCACTGCGCACTCGAACGCGACTTAAGGAGGAAACGAGGATATGGACCTTGTCGCAGCGGAGAGGGAGCGCCGCCTGCGAACGTACGCGCGGGCGACCCGTGAGTTGCAGCGTGAAATAGACGAGGACTTTCCTACGGCAAGCAAGGCGATAAACGGAGAGATCGTTGCGCACTTGAAGCTCCTCCGGGATATGCCACTGGCCGACCGCCGGGAAATCTGCATGCTCTTCTTGCGGTCTAGCCACCGCGGCGGTCCCGAGCTGGAAGGGGAACCATTCACGCGTAAAGAGAGCAATCGCGTGCAAGACTGGATCCGAGGGATCGGCATCGACGGCCCCGGAAGAGAGATCGCCGGCGCATTTGAGCGGTCCCGCTGGTCGGTGCATGGATACAGGAGCGCAGCACTCGCTAAGGAGGCGCGGCGGATACTCTCGGAGCGCTGGAACGCGACCCCGGACCGGCCGTCAGGGCCCGAATGGATCTACGAAAGGCAACTGGGCGATTGGACGATGCGCACCTTCGTCGCCGTCCAGGCCGCGGTCTACGCCAGGATATCCTACCAGCATCAGTTCATACGGAGGGATTGGGATCCGACCAACCGCCAGTTTCTACCGGGATGGGGATCGCCGTTTCTGGACCTTGGTTTCCCATGCGAATATTGGACAGTTTGGAAGGAAGAACACGTTGCGCCGGCGCTCGATGCGATCGCTGAGCTGTGGGAGCACTATCTGCCCGTGGCGCGCGAGCTGCTGGAGGGTCTCGACATATCCTGATTTGGATCGCCGTTGGACATTGCGAACGCACCAACTCGGCGCCGCAGGGCACGATGCCGATCCCCGCGACCGAAACGCGCCGCCCGTGCATCTGCTCGCGCAACCTGGTGGATTGTAACGCGGCCTGCGCTTATCGAACAGGTCCGGTCGAGCGCCACCGGTCGCGAGATGCCGAATGTCTTAGGCGCCCCGCTCGAGTCCGGATGCGCCAGGAGGGAACCCTCATGAACCCAACTACTCACAATGAGCCGGGCCGCACCGAAACGAGGATACGACAGGTCCGATTCCCTCTTGCTCTCAGCGTTGCGATATCGCTCGCGTGCCTGGCCGGGGCTCAGGCGCCGGCCCCGTCCGTGCGCCAGCCTGCGGCCGTCGTGACCCGGGAGCATTGGCCTGCGATCCAGGGCAGCCCGCTCGCCGTCGTTCCCAGCGCCGCCGTTCAATCTCAGTCCGGCTCTCGAGGCGTCTACAGCTTCGGTACGATTTCGGCTCTCGATACCCCGCGAATCGAGGCGACATTTGTCGTCAAGAACGCGGGCCCGATCAAGCTCAGCGTGACGCGGCTCGAAGCCTCGTGCGGATGCACCAGCGCCCTGCTCGCCCGGGAGACGAAGCCGGCCGGAACGGAAACAGGCCATCCTGCCACGCCACAGCTAACTACCCGGTCTGGCCGGACGAGCAGGAGCGAGTCCGAACCCGTCGCGCTCGATCCCGGCGAGTCGGCCTCGCTCCACGTCACCCTCAACCTGGCCAATTTGTCGCCGGGAGCTGTCTCGAAACTCGTATCCGTCTACGTCGCCGGCCGAGACATGCCGGCTGCGGTCTGTGCGCTGACCGGCAAGCTCACCCCGATCGTCGTCTTCAGCCCGCCGGTAATCCAGCTCGGCCGCCTCTCGCCCGAAGAGTCAAAGACCTTCCTGGTAACCGCCCGGCTGGATCGCAGGCTCGCGTCCAGCCCTGCGTCCCCCCGGCTTGTCTCCAACTCGCCGGGAATACGGATCGCTCCGGACACCGCCCCGGCCGCCCCCGATTCCGCGGCGCCGGGACCCATCGAGCGCAAGTACCGAATATCGCTCGCTCCGGATGCCCCAATCGGCTATTTCCAGGCGCGGCTCTTCTTCACTCCGGAGCATGCAGACGTCAGTCCGGCGACGCTCGCGCTCATCCATACAAGCGTTCTCGTCGTCGGCGAACTGACCGGCAGCGTCTCCGCCCAGCCGCTCTATATGGCCTTCGGAACAGTGGCGCATGGAACGCGAGTGGAGCACGAGGTGGTCCTCACCTCATCTGAAACCTCATTCCCGTCCGGCGCAAGGGTCACAACCACATCCCCATATCTGGAAGCAACCCTCCAGTCACCCGTCGGATCGACCGCCAGACTCAAAATCGCAATTCTTCCCACGGCGCCTCGCGGGATCGTCCAGGGCCAGGTCAGGGTGTCGCTCGGCGCCCGGCAACTGGTCATTCCCGTGAGCGGTTACATAAACTATTGACCTTCGCACTTCAGCTTGACGGCCGCGCAGTTAGTCCAGAACGCGCCAGGGGGCCTCGGCCCCCTTGCCGTCCGCAGTCAGGTCCTTCAGGGCCTACTTGCTACGGTCGCTCGCCGGCAACCTCGTCTGCCTCCGCTGTCACACATCCGTCACCGATCTGTCACCGCTCCGTTGGCCCGGCTCTATCACAATCGATGGCGCGGCGAGCCGTTGCGGTGAGGGGGTGAGGCGCGTGCGCGGCGGGAGGTTCGGTAACCAGCCGGGCGGATTGTGCTGCAGGCTCATGCTCGCAGCCCTCCTCTGTCTTGCCTGCCCGATGGCTGCCGGCGCCTCCGAACCTCCAACCGGCGTCGCGGTCAAATACCGCTTGCCCGTCGACGGCGCGGGGCCAACTACGTATCGCGTCACGCTGGCGATTGTAGATCCGAAAAACCCGAACTGGATCGTCAGCCAGTTTGCGTGCGGCGTCGTTCGGACCGCTACGAGGGAGAATCAGGGCCGGTTCACGGAATACTGGAACGGCCTCGACGATAACTTCATGCCGGTCCCGCCCGGGACCTACGGCGTCAAAGGAATCTGCATGCCCGCTAAGCGATGGCGCGTGGATTCCGAATTCCACACGATCACTCCTCAGTTTGTCACCGGCGCCTCTGCATGGATGCCCGGTCCGACGCAGTGGGACAAACCGGAGCCGTTCGGCGGCGATCCCGTCGGCGCGCCGCTCCGCGCAGTCTCCGTCGGATCGAACGGCCACGCCGTGTTCTACTACGAATATCTCGAAAACGGAACCAACAACGCTCTGGTGGACCTGAACAGGCCGATCGGCTACAGCCAGCTCCTGCGCGCCTACTGGTCCGGCGGAGTCGGCGGCGGCCCGTGCGCTGCGACCGACGGCGAGACGGTCTGGAGCGTCTGCGCCGTCGCCGGACCTCAGTTCGTCTACCGCGCAGACCAGAAGCCGTTCGGCACGGGAAAGGCGAGTCGCGATCGCGTCTTTATCCCGGAGGGCTGCGTCTCGGCTATCGCCGCGGCTCGCGACCGGGCCACGGGAAAGGCCTTCGTCTTTGTGGCCCAGCGAGGCCGGCAGCAGCAGACGGGACCGCGCCGGTGGACCGAGAGCGACCGCGATTTCGTCAACCGGGTCACCGTGCTGAACGGCGCCGACGGAAGCGTCGTCCGGAACCTCACGCTCCGGCTGCCAATGGCGCTCGCCGTCCGCGGCGATGCTCTCTACGCACTGCACGCGCTGGACTGGGAGGGGAGCCGTTCCGATTTCGCAGTAAGCTCCATCGGTCTTGTCGGCGGCGTGCCGCGCGGCGGCTGGACGATGCGGTTCGTCGTGCCGGCCGGCATCCATCCCTTCGACCTCGCGGTCGACAGCCGTGGACGATGCTACCTGAGCGATCCGCATGCCAACCGCGTCTATCAGCTCGATGCTGCCGGCAAGCTCCTCCGCACGATCGGCAGGACGCCCGGCCAGCAGCCCGGCGCCTACGATCCGCTGACGCTGATGTCGCCGGAAAAGCTGGCCTCATGGCGCGACGCCGGAGGCGAGGACCGTCTGATCGTCGTCGAGCAAGGCGGTCCGAACCGTGTTTCCGAATGGAGCTCAAATGGCGAGCTTCTGCGCGAGTTCCTTTCGCTGCAGACGAACTCCAATAGCGGTTACGCCGTAGATCCGGAACATCCCGATCAGCTCTATATCCTCGGCCACGAGAACTGGCTTGTCCGGTTCAAAGTCGATTTCGAACACGGGCGCTGGACGGTCGACGCCGTGTGGCCTCACGTCGGCGACGATCCGAAGGCGCCCGGCTTCGATCACCCGAAGCTCATAAGACGGAACGGCCGCGAATATCTGGCATGCGCTCGCAGCTACAACGTGTACCGGCGCGAAGGAAGCCGGTGGATACTCTCCGCGGCGATCGTTCGTGAAGGCTTCCCGGGCCGGCAGCACTGCTTTCTCTGGCACGACGAGATCGGCGACGGCAGCGTGCGCGAATCGGAATACCGATCGAACCCGCTGCCGATGCCGGGCAGATTGTTGCGCTATCACGGAGAGGAGTGGCTGGACGATCTGTCGCTGGTCGCCATCGACGAGGGCGGACGCGACGTGTGGCGCCTCGCGCCGCACGGCTTCGATTCGTTCGGCAACCCTGTCTTCGGAGCGTGGCAAAGACTGTTTGCGGATCCTGTCTTCGAGGCCCGCGCGGCCGGCGCAGCGGACAGCGTGCATGGCGGTAACGAGCTGGATAATACGTTCACGAGCGACTGGGCAATGGCGACCGGCGCGATGGATGAAGGGTTTTACGTCGTCGCCAGGGGTGGTCCGAACTTCGGCGCCAACTTCGGCGGACAGGTCAGGATATCCCGTTATGAGCCGGATGGGAAAGGAGGATATCGACTGCTCTGGCGGACGGGGCGCGCCGCAGTGCGCCACGTCGCCGCGCCGGGCGAGATATACGGTCCCATCCATCTCCATGCGCCGATCGACGGCATCCTCAGCATCGTCGATCAGTCGCGATGCGGCATCGTGCTGTTCACGCAGGATGGACTGTACGTGGACACGCTGTTTCCGGACGGCCGGCGGTTCTCGTCGCAGGCTTCAGGCATCTATCCGCAGCCCGGCGAGTTCTTCGCCGGCGACGTGGTCGCCGATCCGGCAAGCGGGCGCATCTACCTGGCGATGGGAAAGTTCACGCCGCTGATATTTCAGGCCGAAGGATGGTCGCTGCGCGAGAATCCGGTTCGACGCCTTGCGGACCTGCAGCCGGAGGTGACGATCGACGCCGCCCGGATCGCGCCGCCGCCCGAGATCGCCCTGGCGATGCGAGGCGGCGCAGGCCGTGCGAGGATAGCGCGGTTCGCGCCCGCGCTGGGCGGCGCCGCTCTCGACGGCTCGCTCGACGGGTGGGAATCATGCGATCCCGTCGAGTTTCAATCGGACGGCGATCATACCGTCGAGGTGCGATGCCTCTATGACGCCGAGCATCTCTATCTGAGATGGCACGCGCGTCTCGGCGCACCGTTCAACCCGCTGCCGCTGGAGGCGCCGGAGCGGATCCTGGCCGGCGGCCTGTTTCGGGATACGCTCAGCTTCTACGTCCAGGGAGATCCCAACGCCCGTTCCGGCGGCGCGGCGGATGGGAGGAGCGGCGATGCGCGGTTCGTCTTCGCCGTGGTCTCCGACGCAGGGCGTGAGCGGCCCGTCGTGGTGGGCTTCTATCCGGGCTGGACAGACTCGGGCAACATGCAGACCTATTCCAGCCCGGTCGGCAGGGTGAGCTTCGCGCACGTCGGTCCCGTTGCCGGGGCGAGGCTCGGCATTCTGCGCGACGCGGACGGCCGCGGATTCGTCCTGACCGCCGCGCTGCCGCGCTCGGCGATCCCAGGATTGCCGCCATTCGACGCCTCTGTGCGCACGATGGTGGACTTCGAGGCGACGTTCGGCGGACACAACAAATTCTGGTGGGCGAACAGCGACGGATCGGCCGGCATCGAGACCTACGATGAGCCCTCGCAAGCCCGCCTCTACCCCGGCGCCTGGGCGCCCGCGCAGTTCCAGGGCTTCGAGCAGGGCCTGGTCGTACGCAACTGGCTCATCTGCGGACCCTTCGGAGGACCCGGCGCGGAGACCCTGGCCTGGGATCTGAGCGGTCCGGACAAGGAGAGAGCGAGAAAACTCCTCGACGCGGCCGACTATCCGCCGGATTCCGGTCACGTCTCCGTGAACGACACGTTCCAGGGCTCCGAGGTCCAGGGCTACTGGCGCGATCCCGGCACAGTCCGCTGGCGAACGGCGACCGTCGAGCCCGTGGATACCCGGGTCGCTCTTGGCGACGCCGGCCAGGTATGGTACGCGGCCGCCTGGATCCACGTGCCTGCCAACATGGACATGGAGTTTCATCTGGAGGGACACAGCCAGACCTATGCCCGATTCTATGTTAACGGGCAGATCGCATACCAGGGCGAGATCGGCAATGGCCGCGCCGGCGAGCCGGGCCCTGCATGCGTTGCCCGCGCTGCCCTCCGCAGCGGCTGGAATCGGCTCCTGTTTCGAGGCTACTGCGTGGGCTACCCGCCGCTCCGCCTCGGATTGGTGCTGGCCGCAAGTCCCAACCAGCTCTGGTCCGTGCGCCTCTCCGCTGCGCCGCCGAAATAACAAGCCTGCCCTGAAAGACGAAAGGCCGCCTGGATGACACGTGGAATCTACCTTGTCGCCAACCGGCGAAGCGAGCAACTGTGCGAGAACCTCATATACTCCATCCGCATGTCCGGGTGCCGGCTGCCGATCCGGCTGATCCCGTTTGGAGGCGACCCTGTCGCATCGGAGCGGATCCTCCGGGAGGTCGAACTCGTTGCGCCCACAAGCTTTCCGGAGGAGGCAGGCAGCCTCCTCGAAGAGCTGACTCCGCTGCTTACCTCCTGTCCCGGCGGGTACCTGCGGCGGTTCCTGGCCTGGTTCGGCGACTGGGACGAGTTCATCTACTCCGACAACGACGTCGTGGCCACGATGAACTGGGAGGAGCTGTTCGAACATCTGCCCGGCTTCGATCTGGTGCACGCAGACGAGGAATACCGGACCGGAGGCGCATACAACTACCGGCAGCCCGCGGAGCTGGAGCGGGCTTTCGGCAAGGGCGCCCTGCTCTCCGCATTCACCGCGGGGCACATGCTCGTCAAACGGGATCTGCGTATGGTGGACGATATGCGCCGCGCTGCCCGGTGGTTCCGGGAGAATCCCGACATTCCGCTGAAACACGATCAGGCGCTGCTGCACGTAGCCTCTCTGCTCGGCTCCTGGAAGGCGCTGAACCTGTGCCGGCCTCCGCACAATTGGGGAAGCTCCTGGGCTGGCGATTACGGCAATACGCTGGCCGTCGTGCACAGGATCGCCGCCGGCCGGAGAGTGTCGCACATACACTATTCGGGCGGTCATGTTCGGCTGAGCGCGCCCATCGAGGACTTCGCAACGGCATACCTGTCCAGCTCGCAGCGCACGCGCGCGTTGGCCGGCGCTGCTCTGCGCGAGCTGGCCGGGCTCCCCAGAATCCGCCACGTCTGCGGCCGCATAAGAGCGCGGGTGACGGAAATTCCGCTCGCGTCCCGCTCGCGCCGCGATCCGTAAAACCCCCAACGGACCACTGTCTGCGCTCCGAATTGCCCCTCGTTGTCACTCGTTTGTCCTGCCCCGGTCACTCGGCTGTTCGGACGGCCGCGATACACTGTCGGCGTTCAATCGACTCTCGGCGTTTAATCGCGACGCGCTCCGGCATTCGTCTGCGAATGCCCCGGCGATCTGCGCCGAATGGACGGCGGAGCGAATTCGTGCCCGCTAACCACGCTGTTGCGCAGGGACAGGAATTATGAGCGAATCCGCTGCTGCCCTCGACAGGAGCGTGGCGATCGATAGGTGCGGCGTCCCGGTCGCCGGGACGGGGCACTGGGCGCGGCCTGTGCTCAAGTTCGTATCCGTGCAGGTCTGCGTGCAGGTCCTCGGCATAATCTCCGGCATCGCGCTTGTGCGGACGATGAGGCAGAACGAATACGGCCTCTTCACGCTGAGCAACTCCGTTCAGGCGATGATAGTCGCGATGGCCGATATCGGCGTGGGCTGCGCTCTCAGCGCGCGCGGAGGGCTCGTATGGCAGGATCGGAAGCGCCTCAGCGAGGTCATCCAGGCCGGGCTCAGGACGCGGAGGCTGCTCGGGCTTGTCTCTGCAGCCGTCGGCGCTCCCGTTCTAATCTGCCTGCTCATCGCAAACGGTGCCGGTTGGCTCTACGCGGCGCTGCTGACGGCTGCCGTCTTGATTGGCGTCGCCTTTCGCCTTACAGGCGACGTGTTGAGGACTGTGCCGCAGCTCAAGGGGAGCCTGGTCCCGCTCCAGCGGTCGGATCTCATTTCAAACGGCTCGCGCGCCGCGCTCATTTTCTGCGGCTGCCTGACACGGATGAATGCGGCCGCCGGTGTCTTAATAAGCTCGCTCGCGTTCGGCATTCAGACGAAGCTGTACCGGAACTGGGTGTCGAAAGAGATAGATTTCGATGCGCGCATCGACCCGGACGACCTGAAACATATCCGAACAGTTATCGGCCAGTGTCTGCCCGGAACGCTGTACCACTGCTTCTCCGGCCAGTTAGTGATCTTGCTCATAAGCGTCTTCGGGAATGTGCGCCACGTGGCCGAAGTTGGCGCGCTCAGCCGCCTGGCGGCGTTCTTTGCCCTTCTCGCCACGGTCATGACGAACGTGGTGGTGCCCGGGTTCGCGCGCTGCCGGGACGTTCGCCGGCTGAAGCGCATGTACGTTCAGATAATCGGCGCTTACGTGTGCATGTCCGCCCTCATGATCGGCCTGACGATCCTCGTGCCCGGCCCGTTCTTGTGGCTGCTGGGCAGGCAATATGGACATCTTGGCCGCGAGCTGAGCTACATGGTGTTCCAGGCGGCCGTGTTCGCGACGCTGGGTGCGATCTCGCTCTTGAACGGAGGGCGCGCCTGGACGAAAGGCGTCTGGCTCTCCATTCCGATCACGACGGCCTTTCAGATCGCGCTGTTGCCCTGGCTGAATCTGGGCTCGATCAAAGGAGTCGTTCTGTTCAGCACGCTTCCCGCAATACCCGGAGCCGCGCCTCACGTGTATCGCGCAATTGTGGAGCTGAGGCGACTCGAACGCGCCGAACGGAGATTGGAGGCGCCATGCGCTTGACCTGCGCACTTTCCGATCCGAGGGAGCACCGAGCATGAAGGGGCAATCGGCAGTCTGCACGCTAACCGAGCGCGACTATGAGTTCGGCGTGGGCAGCCTGATCAACTCGCTTTATGCCCACGGGTACCGCGGCCCCGTCTTCGTCGGCTACCGGGGCCGGATGCCCGCGTGGGCTCGGGCGGCCCGAGAGCACGGCGCCGTCAGGGAGCTCTGCGTCGGCGACGGGATGATCGTCCGGTTCGTCGAACTGGCCACGACATGGCACCCGGCGCAGTACAAGCCTGAGTTTATGCTGAGGCTGCTGGCCGAGTTCTGCCCGGACGTTCAGAGGTTGTTCTTCTTCGACCCGGACATCGTCATAACGTGCTGCTGGGACTTCTACGAGGCATGGGCGGCCAACGGAGTCGCGCTCTGTGAGGACGCCGGCTATGGTCACATGCCGGCGGACCATCCTGTCCGCCTGTCGTGGAACGGCCTCATCGACAGCATCGGATTCCAGCGCCGTCGCGACTCGCATCAGTACTTCAACAGCGGGTTCCTGGGCGTGAGAAGGGACTGCGTGGACATCCTTGAGACGTGGCGAAAACTCATGGCGGGCATCTCCGAGTCCGGCGTCGACCTGACCGTCTGGCTGCCGGGCAACCGCACGCAGCCGTTTCAAGTGCCGGATCAGGATGCGCTGAACGTGGCCGTGATGCTTACCTCGGTTCCGCTCAGCACCATCGGGCCCGAAGGCATGGGCTTCTCGCGCGGCGGATTCACAATGCTTCATGCGACCGGCGCGCCCAAGCCGTGGGCGGGAGGCATGATCCGGCGCGCCCTGAAGGGTTACCCGCCCGGTCTCGCCGTCAAGGCCTACTGGCAGCACGCCCGGTCGCCCATTCGGCTCTATTCGGATTTCGAGCTGGCGCGCAAGCTCGCCGACCTCCGCATCGCAGCGGCAATCGGCCGCTTCATGCGCCGGAGTTGAAAGATGACCTGGACCATATCGCAGCCGCAGCGCACAGGCGTTGCAGAAGGAGCTGAGGAGATCCGGCGGCCGGGGGCGCAGGGCCCCTCCGCGATCTGCACGCTGTTCGAGCGGGATTTCCATTTCGGCGTCGGCGCGCTCGTCAACTCGCTCTACGCGCATGGCTATCGCGGCCTCGTCTACGCCGGCTACCGGGGCCAGCCGCCGCCCTGGGCCCGCGCAGCCTCGGGGCCGGGCGCAGAGGACGTTTCCTGGTCCGTAGACGGGCTCGAAATACGGTTTGTGCCCGTCCGTACGCGACGCCATCTGACGAACTTCAAGCCGGACTTCATGCGGATGATATGGGACGAGCAATGCCCGGATGCCCGGCTGCTGTTCTACTTCGATCCGGATATCGTCGTCCAGTGCAGATGGAGCTTCTTCGAGGAGTGGGCCGAAAAGGGCGTCGCATTGTGCGAGGAGATAACGAACGGGAATATGCCTCGCAACCATCCGATCCGGCTCGCCTGGCTGGATCTGCTCGACGGCGCCGGGATGCGCTGCGTCCGGCCGGTCGACCGGTACTACAACGGCGGTTTCATAGGGCTGCGTCGAGATTCGGATGAGCTCCTGTCGGTCTGGGCGCGCCTGATGGACGCGCTCGAAGAGAACCATGTGGCCGTGGAGCGGATGATGCCCGGCGACCGGAGCGATCCATTCTATGCGACCGATCAGGACATGCTCAATGCGGCGGTTATGGCATCGGATGCGCCCTTGAGCACCATCGGTCCGGAAGGCATGGGCTTCGTTCCAGGCGGCTTTACGATGCTTCATGCGGTCGGAACGCCGAAGCCGTGGCGACAACGGATGACGCTGGACGCGCTTCGCGGGCGTGGACCGGGCAACGCGGACAAAGGCTTCTGGCGGTACACTCAGGGCCCCGTCCCGCTCTACTCTTCGCCGAGGCGCGCAATCAAGCTTCTGGACCTGAAGATCGGCGCTGCGATCGGCCGCGTGCTGCGCAGAGCGTAACCGCGAGACCCGTCGCCGACTGCGTTGGGAGCGGATCGAACACCATGAAGATCGCATTCGTGGCAGGAGAACTGGAGCCGGGACGAAACGGCGTCGGCGACTACACGCGCCTTCTGGCCGGGGAGTGCGCGCGGCTGGGCCACGACGTGAGCCTTCTCGCGCTTGCCGACCGCTTCGTCGACCGGCCGACCCTGACGGGAGGAAGCGCGGCCGACCCATGCCCCCGGGAGCTTCGTTTACCGCAGTCGAGCTCCTGGGAATCCCGCGCTACGTCGGCAGCCTGGTTCGTGGACGGGGCCGAATGGGTGAGCCTGCAGTTCGTGTGCTACGCCTTTCAGCGGAAGGGGATCGTACGCGGGCTCGCCGACCATCTTCGCCCGGCGGTGCGCGGCCGGCGCCTTCAGGTTATGATGCACGAGCTGTGGATCGGCGCAGAGTTGGGCTCGCCGCTGAAGCACAGGATCGTGGGAGCGATACAGCGGCACGTCATCGGCAGTCTGCTTCGACGCCTTGCGCCCGAGATCGTTCATACCAGCAACGACGCGTATGCGGCGCGATTGTCGCGCATCGGCGTTCTGTCGCATACGTTGCCCCTGTTCGGCAACATACCTGTGACGGATCGGAGCGGCGACCACTGGCTGTTTCCGCTCCTCCGCAGCTCAGGAGTCGAGATCCGGACCTTCAACCGGAATCGCTACTGGCTCTTCGGTATGTTCGGAGCGCTTCAACTGAAATGGTCTCCGGATCCCCTGTTCTCGGTCCTGCAGAGCGCGGCTCGGAAGGCGGGGCGAAGCCTCGTCGTTCTCGCCGCAGGCGACATGGGCGCGGGCAGCCGGGTATGGGAGAGCCTCCCGGCGCAGTATCCGTCGATCCGGTTTCTCAATCTCGGCTGCAGGCCGGGCGAGAGAATCTCGGAATATCTGAACTCGCTGGACGCAGGCATAGCCACGACCTCATACAGCCGGATCGGCAAGAGCGGGTCTGCAGCCGCCATGCTCGATCATGGGCTGCCGGTAATCGTCAGCCGCGACGACGATCGGTATCGCAACATCGCCGTCCCGTCATACGGCGAGGAGCAGATCTACATGCTCGACGAGCGCCTGATCGGCAGACTGGCGGCGGGATTGCATCGTCGCCCGCCGGAATCCGCTGCGCCCGGCGTGGCGCGCCGGTTCCTGCATGACCTCAACTGCGCCGCTCGCAAAGACGCTCGCGCCGGGCGGCCGGAGACCACAGGAGCGACAGCCGATGCGCCCAGTTAAGGTCGCCTACCTGGTATCCCATCCGATCCAATATCAGGCGCCGATGCTTCGCTACCTCGCCGCCTGCCCGGAGATCGACCTGACGACGCTCTTCATCAGCGACTTCTCGACGCGCGAATATGCCGACGCCGGGTTTGGCGCCAGGGTGCAATGGGACGTTCCGCTGCTCGGCGGCTACAAGCACGTCTTCCTCCCGTCCGTCGGCGGGCGCGGACAGGTCTCGTCGTTCAGGCCGTTCGTGTACGGACTTGCTCGCCACCTGAAGGCCGGCAGGTTCGACGCTCTCTGGCTTCACGGTTACGCGCATCCGGCCAACCTGCGCGCGCTCATCCTCGCCAGGCAGCTCGGCATGAAGGTGCTCGTCCGCGCCGAGACTCATGCGCGCTGCGCTCTGGGATCGGGCTGGAAGCGACGAGCCAAAGAGGCGATGGTGCGGCGTCTGTTTCGGATGGTTGACGCCTTTCTGGCTGTAGGCGCCCTGAACCGCGAATACTACCGCTCATTCTGCGTCCCCGAGGAGCGGACGTTTCTCATGCCCTACGCCGTAGACAACGCCTTCTTCCAGAGCGCCGTCTCGGCCGCGCGCAGAGAGCGGACCGAGCTGATCCGGGAGGTCGGGCTGAACCCGAGCAGGCCCGTGATTCTGTACGCGTCGAGGCTCGTGGGGCGCAAGCGGGCCGACGACCTGATAGCGGCCTATGCTGCGCTTTCGCCGGACGGCAGGCGCGAGCCCGATCCCTATCTCATTCTAGTGGGCGAGGGGGAAGAGCGCGCCTCCCTCGAACAGATGGCCCGCAGCTACGGATGGAACTCCATCAAGTTCGTGGGGTTCAAGAACCAGACCGAGCTGCCCCGCTATTTCGATCTTTGCGACCTGTTCGTGCTCGTGTCGGAGCGCGAAGCGTGGGGTCTCGTAGTGAACGAGGTCATGAACGCCGGCAAGCCGGTCGTCCTGAGCAGCGACGTGGGGGCGGCGGCCGATCTCGTCCGTGAAGGACGCAACGGATTCGTCGTGCCCGTGCATGATCGGCCGGCTCTCGCAAGCCGGCTCGCCGTCCTGACCTCCAGTCGGCTCGCGATGGAGGAGATGGGCATGCGCAGCCGGCAGATCATCGACCGTTGGAGCTACCGCGAAGACGCGGAGGCGCTCATGAACGCGCTCGACTACGTGATGTCAGGAGCACGCCGATGCGCGTAGTGCTGAGCACGATAGGCAAGTTTCACTCTTTCGATCTGGCCCGCCAGATGGACCGGCTCGACGCCCTGTCGGCGATCTATACCGGCTATCCGCGCTTCAAGCTCAGGAAGACCGGATTGGATCCTGCCCGCATTCGCTGCTTCCCCTGGATCCAGACGCTCTACATGGCCAGGGCGCGCTTCGGCATAACAAGCGACTGGCTCGAGCGGCAGATGGCCTGGCTCTCGAACTGCGCCCTGGACCGTTACCTGGCGCGCACGATGCCGCAGTGCGACGTGCTCATGGCGCTGTCGAACACGGCTGTGGCCGCGGGCCGCACGGCCCACGAGGCGGGCGCGCTCTACGTCTGCGATACGCCGCACACACATGCGCGCTACCAGGATCGGATCCTCCGGGAGGAGTTCGCAATCCACGGCGCGTCCTGCCCGGGCATCGATCCGCGCATCGTCGACAGGCAGGAGCAGGAATACGCGATGGCCGATGCGATCACCGTCGCGTCCCGTTACGTCGAGCGGACCTTTGTGCAGATGGGCGTCGATCGGGCGAAGATCCACGTCGCGCCCTACGGCGTCAACCTGTCGAGGTTCCATCCCTGCGGCGAGCCCGATCCGGACGAATTCAACGTGCTCTATGTCGGAACGGTCTCCATCAGGAAAGGCATACCGTACCTTCTCGATGCCTTCGATCGCCTTCGACATCCCAAAAAGCGGCTGTCGCTGGTCGGTATTCTCAAGCCCGAGATCCTGCCGTTTCTGGCCAGGCGCCGGAACCGATCGACGGTACACTGCCTCGGACATCAGCCGCAGGAAACGCTCAAGAATGTTATGAGCCGCAGCCACGTCATGGTTCTGCCGAGCGTGGACGAGGGATTCGGGATGGTTCTTGCCGAGGCGATGGCCTGCGGATGCCCTGTAATCGCGACGGCCAACACGGGCGGTCCGGACCTGATTACGGACGGCAAGGAGGGCTTTATCGTTCCGATCCGGGATGCGGATGCCATTTCAGCAAGGCTCGAGGCCCTGGCGCAGTGTCCTGAGATGCGGGCTGCGATGTCGGCCGCTGCGCTCGAAAAGACGCGCGCGCTGGCAGGTTGGGACACATACGGAGACGCCGTCTACGGGCTGTTCAATGAGCTTCTGGGTGCGAAGCCATGAGCGATACTACCGTCGGCAGCAATCCGGCAGCCGTGGCCCACGTCCCGGCGCCACCGCGTCGATCGCCCTGGGAGATGGAGGCTCGCCGATCTCTCGTGGCGCGGACGGAGCAGGTCCGGAAGCTCATCTGGGTCTACTTCTGGCTCTTGCTCTTCGAAGGCTCGGTTCGAAAATGGGCGCTGCCTGCGCTTGCCGATCCGATCCTGCTGATCCGGGATCCCATCGTGATCTGGATCTACGTCGCCGTATTCCGGACCGGAAAGTGGCCCCGAGGCGCCATGATGGCGCTTGTATCCTGCCTCGCGTTCGCGACATTTGCAGTCGGATTGGTCGCTCTCGGGCAGCCTGAAGCGACCGGATTCGGATTCAAGGGCCTGGTGGCTGCGCTGTACGGTCTCCGCACCGATTTCCTGCACCTTCCGCTCCTCTTCATCATGCCCATGTTCCTGTGTCGCGCGGACGTGGACAGGATAGCCCGTTGCCTGCTCATCGTTTCGGCGCCGATGGCGATTCTGATGGCGGTCCAGTTCCTCGCGCCTTCGTCGTCCTGGATCAACTCGGGCAGCGACGAAGCATTCACGCAGATCGGCACCGCCAGGGGCCACATCCGCGCTCCCGGAACCTTCTCGTTCACTTCCGGTCCCGCGTTGATGTACGCGCTCGTGTCTGCCTTTGTGCTGGAGGCGGCGCTGACCAGGGGCAGGCACCCGAGATGGCTCATAATGTCGGCCGCGCTGGCTACGGGACTCGCAGTCACGGTCTCAGGCAGCCGGACAACGCTGGCAAATGTCGGCATGGTGACCGCTTTCGCCGTCGTATGCGGCACGCTGCTGCAGCCCGGCCTGGCATGGCGCGTGGTGCAGGGCGCGTTCATAGCCGGCATCCTCGCGGTTGCTCTCTTCCAGTTGGACGTCGTCAGGGAGGGCGCTGCGACGTTGGGGGAGCGGTTCGGCGGCCAGGATGAGGTCCGGAGCGGGTTCATTTACCGCTTCCTGTCCGAATTCGGGTTCACGCCTCAGCAGCTTTTCGACACGCCGCTGCCCGGACACGGGCTGGGAGCAGGGACAAACGTCGGCGCGATGCTCCTTTCCGGCACGAGGAACGGTTTCTCCCTGGGAGAAGTCGAATGGGACCACCTCATCGGCGAGAGCGGGCCGATCGTCGGCGTTCTGATCATCGCGTTGCGAGTCGCATGTGTCGTCGGGCTCCTGGTTCGGTCTGCCCGCTCTGCGCGGCAGGGGAACGTGCTTCCATTTCTGTTGCTCGGCGCCTGCTGGGCGGCCATCGCCAACAGCGTCTGGGGCCAGGCGACGACTCTTGGATTCGCCGTGTTCGGCGGCGGCCTCTGCGCAGCGGCGATGTCCACGTACTCGACGCGATCCGCTCTGCCTGCCGGCGCGGAAGCGGGAGGTTAGCCCCGATGGCCGGTACGCTACAGCCCTCATCCCCGCTCGGATCGGACGCGCGACGCCCGGATTCCGTCGCGCCGGCCATGCAGCCGCAGCACCTGCGCTTCCTCGACGGACTTCGAGGTCTCGCAGCCGTCTGGGTTGTTCTCTGCCACGCGCGCTGGCTGCTGTGGGAGGGCTATAGCGGAGGGTACGCGCTCCATCCGCAGCGATATTCGCTGCTCGGCCGCGCGCCGGTCTACCTCTTTTCCGTCTTCAGAAACGGTCACGCGGCCGTCATCTTCTTCTTTGTGCTCTCAGGCTTCGTGATCCACCTGAGATACTCCAGGAATCTCGCTCGCTCCGGATCGCTCGCGTTCGACGCAGCCGGCTATCTCTATCGCAGGGCCCGTCGTCTCTATCCTCCGCTTCTGTTCGCGCTCCTGCTCACGTACGCTCTCGACATGTGCGGCAAAGCCGCAGGGCTGCCGATCTATGCCGCGGAGGGAGCCGGCAGCTCGCTGCCGGCCGGGCTGATGGCCCCGATGAGCTGGGCGCACACCGGCCCGGTGCACGACGCCCCGGCCCTCCTCGCAAATCTCACCTTCATGATGACGGCGCCGGCGCCCGTATGGGGATCCAACTGCCCGCTCTGGTCTCTCCACTACGAGTGGTGGTTCTATATGCTCTATCCGGCCTTCCTGGTCTGTTCGCAGAGATCGATCCCTGTCGCAACCGCAGCGATATGCGCCCTGTTCGCAGCCGGCTTCGAGCCGGGGCTCTGGGGCGGGCTCTTCCTGCGCGGCATCTTCTCCATGATGCTCTGCTGGTGGCTCGGCGTGCTGCTTGCGGACGTCTGCACAGGGCGCATCCGGATCCCTTACAGCAGAGTCGCCCTGCTCCTGGCGGCCGCTCCCGCGGCTCCGTTCGTGCGGAACCCGGCCGTCGCGGACCTGCTGACGGCGCTCGCCATGACGGGAGGAATCGCCGCCTGCTTCCGGCTGCTCGAAACCGGCCGCTCGCTGCGCCTGCTGGAAAGACTCGGCGGACTTGGCGACATCTCCTACAGTCTCTACGTGATCCACTTTCCGATCTTCGTGTTCCTGTCCGGTTGGCTTATCCGGCGCTCGCCCGGGCACAGGCTGCCGATGCACTCCGGATGGATCGTGCTCGGCACGGCCATTGTGCTCTCGGTCGCCTATGTCGCTCATCTTCTAGTCGAAAAGCCCTTCACCGGCAGCCGGCGGCGACGATCCGCCATGCGCGCAGAGGAGAAGACAATCCATGAGAGTCCTTCTGCTGGGCAACTATCGGGCAGACCGGCAGTTTAGCATGCTGGGCTTCGTCGGAGCGCTGCAGGCCGGCCTTCCGGGCCTCGGGCTGGAGGTTCGCGCCGTCGCGCCGCGAGCCCGCATTGGCAGACTGCGCCTGCCCGGTGCAAGCAAGTGGCTCGCCTACGCCGACAAGTATCTTCTCTTCCCTCCGGAGCTCCGCCGCGCAATACGGTGGGCGGATGTCGTACACGTCTGCGATCAGGGCAACGCCATGTACAGCCGGTATCTCCAGGGCGTTCCTCACATCGTTACGTGCCACGACATGCTCGCCATACGCTCGGCCCTCGGCGAGATCCCCGCATGGCGGACCGGACCCGCGGGCCGGATCTATCAGAGCCTCATTCTGAGCGGCATCAGACGCTCGCGCTGCGCGGCATGCGTCTCCAGCGCGACGCAACGGGACCTGCTGCGGATTGCTCCCCGGTCGGAGAGCGATGCTCGCGTGGTGTATAACGGCCTCTACCGCCGTCTCGAGCCCATGCCGCGCGCGGAGGCGTCTGCCATACTCGCCGGCCTGGGGATCATGCCGGACGAGCGGTACCTGCTGCACGTCGGCGGCAACCAGTTCTACAAGAACCGGAATGGGGTCCTGCAGATCTATGCCGCCCTCCGCCGGCTGCCGGAGGGGGCGGGAGTCCGATTGGTCATGGCCGGCAAGCCGCTCACGACGGATCTGCGCGCCGCCGTCTCTCGGCAAGGCCTCGCGCCGCACGTGGTCGAGGCAGCCTGCGTAAGCGACGAGCAGATCCGCGCGCTCCTCTCCCGCGCGCAGGCGCTTCTCTTCCCGTCGCTTCACGAGGGGTTTGGATTGCCGATCGTCGAGGCACAGGCTTGCGGCTGTCCCGTCTTCACGTCGAACCGGGCGCCAATGACGGAGGTCGGCGGCGACGCAGCCGTCTATTTCGACCCGGCAAAGCCCGAGGAGGCCGCCGCCCTCGTGGCCGAGCGCATCGACTGCCTGTCGGCCATGCGCGCCGAAGGCTTCGAGAATGCCCGGAGGTTCTCTACGGAGCGAATGCTGCAGGGCTACGCCGCCGCCTATGACTATGCTCTCGAAACGCAGTCGCGGAGGGCCGCATGAGGATACTGCACGTCATCACGTCCGTCGATCCCGCCGGAGGCGGTCCCTCCGAGGGCATCAGGCAACTGGCCGGCGTCCTCGTTCCTATGGGACACACCGTGGATGTCGTCTCTGTGGACCCGCCGGACGCCGCCTTCCTGCAGGATTTCCCGGTGCCGGTCCACGCGCTGGGGCCCGGAACTCCGGGTTACAGATACTCGCGCCGCCTCATTCCCTGGCTCAGGCAGAACGCCGGCAGCGCCGATGTGGCGATCGTGCATGGACTCTGGCAGTTCAAGGGCTTCGCCGCCTGGCGAACGCTTCGTGAGCTTAACGTCCCTTACGTGCTCTTCACGCATGGCATGCTCGATCCGTGGTTCCGGCAGGCCTATCCTCTCAAGCACCTGAAGAAGACTATCTACTGGCGGCTCGTGCAGCACAGGATTCTGCGCGACGCGAAGGCCGTGTTGTTCACGTGCGAAGAGGAGCGGCTGCTTGCCCGCAGCACGTTCCGGCCCTTTCGCTGCAACGAGGTCGTCGTCGGCTACGGCACGTCGAAAAGAACGGCAGACCCTGCCGAGGAGCGCGCACGCTTCCTGGATGCCCATCCGGATCTCCGCGACAGGCGATTGATCCTCTTTCTGGGCAGGATACATCCGAAGAAGGGCTGCGATCTGCTCATCCGAGCCTTTGCCGCCGCCTGCGCCCGCGATCCGAGGCTCCATCTCGTGATGGCCGGTCCGGATGCGCTCGGCTGGAAGGCGGAGCTTGACCGCCTGGCAGGCGCCCTCGGAGTTGGCGGCAGGATCGCGTGGACCGGCATGCTGACCGGCGCCGCGAAGTGGGAAGCCATCGCGGCGGCGGAGGCGTTTGTGCTGCCGAGCCATCAGGAAAACTTCGGCATCGCCGTGGCCGAAGCGCTCTCTTACGGCGTCCCCGCGCTGATCTCCAACAAAGTGAACGTCTGGCGGGAGATCGTCGAGGATAGCGCGGGCCTGGTCGAGGCGGACGACACGGACGGGACGCTCCGGCTGCTGGAACGCTGGCTCGCGCTGTCGGAAGCCGAGCGCCGGGAGATGCGGCGGCGAGCCTCCGCATGCTTCGACAGGCGGTTCGATATCCGGCAGACGTCGCGCGCGCTGATCGGCGTGATCGGGGCGGATCGGCCATCTGGCCCGGCCTCGGCGCTCGCATCCGGAAATGCGCCGGAGTCTCCGTGCGTCCGGACCAGGGCAGTATCGCCATGACGATTTCCGAGCGAACCGCCGCCGCCCAGCGACGGCAGAAATCGGCCTACGACTCGCCCTGGACGATCGCAGAGCGGGCCCGCATGCTCGCGTGGGACTTCTGCTGGCCGCTCCTATGCGCCTGGACTCCCAAGCCGCTCAACCGCTGGCGGCTGTTCTGGCTGAAGCGCTTCGGCTGCAGGATCGACGGCCTTCCGTTCGTCCATCAGCGCGCGGTCATCCAGAAGCCGTGGAACCTGATCCTGCACGACCGCGCCTGTCTCGGCGATCGGGCGGTAGCCTACTCATTGGGCGTCATAGAGCTGATGCCGCGCTCGACCGTGGCTCAGGAGGCCTACCTCTGTACCGGCACGCACGACTTTTCGGATGCCGGCCTGCCGCTCCTTACTGCCGGGATCGTCGTGGACGAGGACGCCTTTGTCGGCGCGCGTGCCTTCGTCATGCCTGGAGTGACTGTGGGTCGCGGCGCCGTCGTCGGCGCCTGTTCGGTCGTCACCCGCGACGTGGAGAAGTGGACTGTATCTGCCGGAAACCCGTGCAGGCAGATCGGCAGCCGGTTCCTTGCCGGCGCCGATCGCATCCCGGGGCCGGACGAGCGGCCGCGAGCGCAGAGGCAATCGACATGAGCAAGGTGAGCGTGATCGTACCCTGTTACAAGCAGGGCAGGTTTCTCGCCGAGGCCCTTGAGAGCCTGACGGCGCAGACTCTCGCCGATTGGGAGTGCGTTGTTGCCGACGACGGCAGCCCGGACGAATCATATGCGGTCGGTTTGCGATTTGCCGGCAGAGATGCCAGGTTCAAGGCGATTACCAAACCGAATACGGGCAAATCCTCCACGCTCAACTGGGCGCTGTCCTACTGCGACCCGGCCTCCTGCTACCTGTTCGTTCTCGATTCGGACGACATGCTGACTCCGGATGCGCTTGAGACAATGAGCTCCTACCTGGATAACCATCCGCAGGTCGGCATGGTCGGCTGCCAGTTCTCGCGCGTCGCGGAGTCCGGCGCGATTCTTGGCCCCGGTCATCGCAGCCGCATCGTACCCGGGTTCCCCCTCCCGCGCGATCTTCGCGACGACGAGGCGGAAACGCCGTTCATCTCCTTCTTCTGCGGTACCGGTCAGGGCGCGTTCGCGATGTACCGGCGCGCGGTCCTGTCTAGGGCAGGCGGGTGGGACGAGCAGTTCGCCAACCGCGAGGCTTTCGGCCATGAAGATACCGATATGTTCTGCCGCATGGCCCTGATCGCGCCGGTCCACTATCTGCCGGGCCGGTACTACCTCGTTCGGGAACATCCCACGAGCGCGACAAGAACGCCCGGAAACAAGGCCTACGATCTCTTTCGAGCCAAGTGGGATCACTACGACTGCACAGACGGGCGCACAACGCGTCTGATCGCCCGAAGCCGCCGCCACTACTATCGAACCCATCGTCCGCTGCGCCACATCAGGGTTGGCCTTAAGGCGGCGCGCGAGCTCGCGGCGTCACCGCGGCTGCGGACCCTCAACTGGTGCGTCGAGTGTCTGTCCCGCGGTCTGTCGGAGCTCGTTCTGGCGCGTCTGGGCGTCCTGCCGGCGGCGCGCCCTCCCATCAATCCGTGATGGTTCGCGCGCCCGGTCCGTCGGGAGGCGGCTGCCGGCGCGGAGGAATGCAAGGAGGAACGAATGGTCACAGACAGCGCTCCGGTGACGGCGACGTGCGGCGAGAATGCGGCCGGCCGGGCTGCCGGCGCATTGCGCCTGCTCGCCGCGCGGCCTCTGGCGCCGTTCGACCGTCTCGCCATAGCCCTCATCGCCTCCGTGATCCTGGCGTGGATCGGGTTCTGCTTCAACCGCGGCCAGTCGATCGACTTCGACCAGTACTGGCTCGTTGGATGGGCTGTGCGCGACGGCGCCCCCAGCCGGATGTACGCTCCCTTGGCCCGGCGAAATGAACGCGGAAACTTCTCCGTCCTCACGTCCACGCCCGAATGGACCGCCCATAAGCAGGCGCACATTCCGCCCGATTCGCGCGGTGGAGATCGGCCGGCGTGCGGCTGCATCTATCCGCCTCATTTCTCTCTCTTCGCCGCCCTGCTGGCCAGGCTGCCATATCGCGTCGGGCTCGTGAGCTGGAGACTGATGGTCCTCGGCTCCTATGTCGCCTGCATTCTCATGCTGCTCAGCATCGCGTCGCCGCAGACCTCACCCAGGACGGCGAGGATCCTGACCCTGATCGCGCTGGCGTCGCCGGTCCTCTATTCAGCCATGACATCCGCCAATGTCTCGCCCACGATAGCCCTGTGCGCCGTCGCCTTCTATTACATGTTCCGGCGTAACCGTCCCTGGGCTGCCGGCGCCTGGCTCGCGGTCGGCATAGTGCTCAAGATCTCGCCGCTCATATTCCTCGCCTGGGTC
>Ga0181529_10002194_pt1 | contig 23841 bp, 22 predicted proteins | sample PEATcosm2014_Bin_36_FD_119763 | JGI IMG/M metagenome (GOLD analysis project Ga0181529, IMG submission 119763) | Peatland microbial communities from MTU Mesocosm Facility, Houghton, MI, USA - PEATcosm2014_Bin10_30_metaG | ecosystem: Environmental > Terrestrial > Soil > Wetlands > Peat | place... | reverse complement strand
GAAGCTGTTGAACGACGGCGTCCTGACCGGGTTCGTCAAGGAGCGCTACGCCGGCTGGGACAGCGAAGAGGGCAAGGCGATCCTCGCCGGCAAGCGCACGCTGGCTCAGGTCGCCGATCGCGCGATCGCGCAAAACATCACGCCGCAGCCTCGCTCCGGCAAACAGGAGTATCTGGAGACGATCCTCGCCCGTCGGCTGTGACGGCGGCGATCCGTCCTGATCTCTGGTTCGACGGCATCCCCGGCGCCTCGCGGCGCCGGGGATTTCTTTGTCGATTGCCGACACGCGCCCAGCCAAAGAAAAAGCCCCGACCGCCATGAACGGCCGGGGCTGAAGAGAGCGCGACGCGTCGAACGGTCAGCGCTGGGAGCCGGACGTGACGATGTCCAGCCAGACGGCGGCAACCAGAATGATGCCCTTGGTGATCTGCTGCCAGAAGGTGTCGATGCCGAGCATGGACATGCCGTTGTCGAGGCTGGCCATGATCACCGCGCCGACCAGCGCGCCGATCACTGAACCGATGCCGCCGCGCATTGACGTGCCGCCGATGAAGCAAGAGGCGATGGCGTCGAGTTCGCCGCCGAAGCCGGCCGACGGCGTGCCTGCCGCCAAACGCGCGGTGGTGGTCAGGCCGGCGAAGGCGCACATCAGGCCCATCAGGCCCCAGACCATCATCTTGACCATGTTGACGTTGACGCCCGACAGACGCGTCGCCTCGAGGTTGGAGCCGACCGCATAGATGCGGCGGCCAAACACCGTCCTGTCGCCGATGACGGTGAAGACCCCCAGGATAACCAGCAGAACCAGGACCGGCACCGGCACGCCCTGATAGGAATTCAGCGTCACGACGAACCCGGCGATCACGGCGCCGGTAATGACGAGCTTCAAGATCTCGACCGGCTTCGAGGAGACCGGCAGCTTGTGCTTGACGCGGCCGGCTCGCGTGCGGAAGGCGAGGAACGCCAGCAACGCGAACAGCACCACCGCCAGGATGCTGCCGATCGACTCGGGCAGATAACCCTGGCCGATGAACCTCAGGTCGGTGTGGACCGGGGCGATCGTGATGCCGCCGGTGATCCCCAGCACGGCGCCGCGAAAGGCGAGCATGCCGCCGAGCGTTACGATGAAGCTCGGGATGCCGACATAGGCGACCAGCCAACCGACCAGCAGGCCGGCCGCGACGCCGAGCAACACCACCGCCGCGACGGTGCCATAGAGCGGCCACCCCCACCACACGTCGAGCACCGCGGTTACGCCGCCGAGAAGGCCCAAGAGCGAGCCGACCGACAAATCGATCTCGCCGGCGACGATAACGAACACCATGCCGCTCGCCAGCATGCCGGTGATCGCCATCTGCCTGAGCAGGTTGGAGAAGTTGCGCGCGGTGAGAAACTCCGACACGCCCAAGGAGTGGTCGTACGTCAATGCGCCGAAGAAGGCCCAGATGATCGCGATGACGAGCAACAGGGCGACGATCTTGTATTCAGCGATCAACCGCCGAAAATCTCTTTTAGCGGGCGCCGTCGATGGGGTTGGAATTGAGAGCGTCATAGTTTGCATTACCCGTTTGAGACCGCAGCGTTCACGCGGCGGCGGTTTCTGCAGCGCCAATGGCCGCGGCGAGAATCATTTCTTGGGTCAATCCAACGTTGGGGAAGTCGCCTCTCAGGCTTCCTTCGCCGATGACCAAGACGCGATCGGCAATGCCGAGAATCTCCGGCATCTCCGAAGAAATCATCAGAATGGCGACGCCCTGCCTGGCGAGTTCGAAGATGAGCTTGTAGATTTCATATTTGGCGCCGACGTCGACGCCGTGGGTCGGCTCGTCGAGGATCAGCACCTTTGGCTCCGGCAGCAGCATCTTGTCCACCACCGCCTTCTGCTGGTTGCCGCCCGACAGGCTGGCGATCGGCAGCAAGGGATGCGCGGTCTTGATCTTCATGCGGATGATTTCAGACTGAATGACCGCCAGTTCGTCCTCGGCGTTGATGAGCTGATTGCGCGCGAAGCGGCCGAGCACCGACATCGTCATGTTGTAGCCGACCGGCATCAGCGGGATAATGCCGAGGCGCTTGCGGTCTTCCGGCACCATGCAGATGCCTTGCCGAACCGCGTCGGACGGGTTCTTGACGGTGATCTCCTTGCCCTCGAGGAAGATCTTGCCCTCGTGGTCGCCGCGCCAGTAGCCAAATAGCTTGCAGGCGAGCTCCGTACGTCCGGCCCCGACCAGGCCGGCGACGCCGACGATTTCGCCGGCCCTGAGTTGAAACGAGACGTCGTCGACGACCTTGCGCTCGGAGTTGATCGGATCCCAGCAGGAGACGTTCTTGGCCTCGAACACCACGTCGCCGACTTTGTGTTCCTCGCGCGGAAACAAGTTCTTCATCTCGCGGCCGACCATCATGGTGATGATCTTGCCGGTGTCGAGCTCGCGCATCGGCAAGGTGCCAATGTGCGCGCCGTCGCGGATGACGGTCACCGTGTCGGCGATCGCCGCCACCTCGTCGATCTTGTGCGAGATATAGACGCAGGCCATGCCACGCGACCGGAACTCTCTCAGCAGCTCCAGCAGCGTCTCGGTCTCGGTGGTCGTCAACGCCGACGTCGGCTCGTCGAGAATGAGCAGCTTGGCGTTCTTGTTGAGGGCCTTGGCGACTTCGATGAGCTGCTGCTTGCCGCCCGAGTAGGCCAACACCGGCAGCGCGACGTTGATGTCGGGCATCTTCAGCTGCTGCATCAACGCCGTCGCTCTGGCGTTCATCAATTCGTAGTCGACGAAACCGAAACCCCGAGTCAGCTCCGAGCCGAGGAAGATGTTCTCCGCCACCGACAGGTGGGGCACCATCATCAATTCCTGGTGGATGATGACGATCCCCGCGTCTTCCGTCTCACGGATCGTGTGAGCCCTGAGCTCTTTGCCTTCCCACAGGATCGTCCCTTCCCAGGTGCCGTAAGGATGGACGGCGGAAAGCACTTTCATCAGCGTCGACTTGCCGGCGCCGTTCTCGCCGCAGAGTCCGACGATCTCGCCTGGCCGAACCTTCAGGTCGATCCCGCTAATCGCCTTGACGCCGGCGAATTCCTTGGTGATGCCGCGCATCTCCAGAAGATATTCGGCCATAAACCCTCATCCCGAAACGAGCGGCTATTGGCGGCGACCGCCCAGCCCTCGCTTGCCACTATATCCGACCGCGAAACCGTTGGTCTGAGTTCGATCAAGCCTCTGGCCGCCGGCTCCGGGCAATCCACAGAGATTTGTGAGAAGCAAGCCTGTCAAATCTAAGCTCGCTCGCCGACGCCCCTACGCCCCCAAACGCCCTTGGGACGAACGAGCGGTCATTTGCAATTCACCCCCGCGCCCGGAGCGCGTCCCCGCTTGTCAGCGGGGCCCGCTCTCCATTCCAGACGCGGAAGACGCCCACGGCGGAAACGTCGTCCGGGGCGCCGAGGCGCCCCGGACGCTGCGAGGGGTTACTTACCCTCGACTTGTTCCTTGGTGTAGAAGCCGTCCTTGATGACGGTGTCGATGTTGTCTTTGGTGAGCGCGATCGGGGTCAGCAGAAGCGACGGAACCTTCTTGGTGCCGTTGTCGAGTTCGGCGTTGAAGGCCGGCTTCTCGCCCTTGATCAGTTGCACGGTCAGCTTGGCCGCCTCGGTGGCGATCAATTTCAGCGGCTTGTAGACGGTGACGGTCTGGGTGCCGGCGATCACGCGCTTGACGGCGGCGAGGTCGGCGTCCTGACCGGAGATCGGAACCTTTCCGGCGAGGTTCTGAGCGGCGAGCGCTTGGATGGCGCCGCCGGCGGTGCCGTCGTTCGAAGCGACGACCGCGTCGATCTTATTGTTGGCGGCCGTCAGAGCGTTTTCCATGATCGACATGGCGGTGGTCGGGCTCCATTCCGGAACCCACTGCGACCCGACGATCTTGATCTTGCCAGAGTCGACGGCCGCCTGGATAACCTTCATCTGGCCGGCGCGCAGCAGCTTGGCGTTGTTGTCGGTCGGCGAGCCGCCGAGCATGTAGTAGTTGCCTTCGGGCTTCGCCTTGAAGACAGCCTCGGCCTCCATAGTGCCGACGCGCTCGTTGTCGAAGGAAATGTAGGCGTCTTCGTCGGCGTTGAGAATCAGGCGGTCGTAAGACAAAACCTTGACGCCGGCCTTGTGGGCTTCGTCGATGACTTCGGCGAACACCTTCGAATTCATCGGCACGATCACGACCGCGTCAACCTTCTGCGAGATCATGTTCTCGACCTGGTTGACCTGCTTCTGCTCATTGGCGTCGGCCGAAGTGACGATGACGTCAGCGCCGAGTTCCTTGGCCGCAGCCGTGAAGTAATCGCGGTCACGGGCCCAACGTTCGACGCGCAGATCGTCGATCGAGAAGCCGATCACCGGTTTCGCCGAGCTCGCGCTCGCAGTTGTGGCGAGCGGCAGGCAGAGGGCGATCGCCGCCGCCGAACCGGCCAGTAAAGTCAGTAGCTTCATAGTGAAACCCCCTAAAATGCCCTCCCCGAGGGCGTTGCCGTCCTGTTCGAACGAGCCAAGCCGAACCAGACGAATCGTTCGGCTTCGGCGTATTGCGAAGTGGCGATCCTCCCTGTCGCGACGAACCCTTCCCTGCGAGCACGGACCGTAGCGCCGCTTGCGCGCTCGAATTGATGCATCAAAAGTCTGATGTACGCAACTCAAATCTCTGACCCGAACTCAGGCCCGGGCCGGACTCCGATTTGTAACGATGACGGCCCTTTCTCCCGCCAACTGCCGTTGTCGGTTACGGGGCCGGCCCGGTCATTTCACGAGCAAGATCCCCGACTGGCTTCCGGTGCGGGCGGAAGCGAGTGATGTACGAACATCGCCATCTCGTTGAAATTGTCGCTTTGGACCTCATCCGCTTTGGCGCAACGAGCAAAGGGCTTGCGACGACCGCAATGACGCCGGTCTTTGGCGGAAATTTCGTGCGAGACGCGGGGTTGCGGGCGGTCCGACGGTCGCCGAGCGGCTGGATGAGCGCCAACGCGAACCTTCGTCCGAATCCCAAGTAAGGCACTGATATGACCGCATAACAAGACAGGCTGACGACGGTCCCTGCGACGCTGGCGGCAGCGCCGCCGCGATCTCAGTTTGCGCCTTGCGCCGGCCTCGTTTCTGCGAAAGGATCGCGGACGCGCGCGTCGCGCCGACGCCGGAACGCCAGCCATGCCGCAGATCGCCGTCACCGGCGCTAAGCCTGCCGTCCTGGTCATCGAGGACGAGCGCGCTCTCGCCGAGGAAATTCGTTACGAGTTGCAGGCGGAGGGCTATCCGGTCGCGCTCGCCGAGACGCGCGCGGAAGGCCTGCGCGCCGCGCGCGCCGGCGGCGCGGCGGTGTTGGTCGTCGACCGCATGCTCAACCATGAAGACGGGCTGTCGATCCTCAAGGCGCTGCGCGAGGAGGGCAACTCGACTCCGATCCTGGTGATCAGCGCCCTCTCGACCGTCGACGACCGCATCCGCGGTCTGAAGGCGGGCGGCGACGACTATCTCGTCAAGCCGTTCGAGCTGCGCGAGTTGACGGCCCGGGTCGAGGCCCTGACGCGACGCATTCCCGAATCGCGCGCGACCCGCCTGCGCGCCGGCCCGCTTGAGATGGATCTCGTCGAGCGCTCGGTCAGGCGCGGCGAGCGGCGCGTCGATCTGCTGCCGCGCGAGTTCAAGCTGCTCGAATACTTCATGCGTCGGCCCAACCAGATCGTCACCCGGGCGATGCTGCTCGAGGACGTCTGGAACTACAAGTTCCTGCCGCAGACCAACGTCGTCGACGTTCACATCGGCAATCTCAGGCGCAAGATCGACGCTGGCGGCGAGCCGCGGCTGATCGTCAACGTCCGCGCCGCAGGCTTCAAATTGCATGTGGACGATTGACGTCCTGCGCAGCCGCGCCTTCCGCCTGGCGCTGGCTTTCGCGCTGGCGATCGCGGCGGCGGCGACCGTCGTCTTCACGCTCATCTACCTGCAATTCTCCTCGGCTTCCGAACAGATGGTCGGCGCGCGCCTCGCCGACGAGGCGACCCGGGCGTTGGTCGAGAATGACGACGAACTGCGCGCGCAGATCGCACAACGTCTCGCTTCCGACCTGCGCCACCTCGATTACGCCGGATTGTTTGACGCCAAGGGCGCCCTGCTGCTCGGCGACCCGCCCAGCCTGCCGCCGATCCGCCCCGACGGCCGCCCCCATCTTGTCGGGTCGGTCGCCGCGCGCGGCGCGGGGAGCTCCGATCAGGCGATCTTCGTCGCCGTTCGCCGCGCCGACGGCTCGATTCTCGTCCTCGGCCGGAGCCTTTCCGAGATCAACGATCTGCGCGGGACGGTGGCGCGAGCGCTGGCGCTGGCGCTGGCGCCCACGACGATTCTCATTCTCCTGATCGGCGCCTTCTTCGCCCGCCGCGCCCAACGCCGGGTCGGCTCCATTCACGCCGCCATCGCCGAGATCATGAAAGGCGATCTTAAGCAGCGCCTGCCGGTGATGAGCGAAGTCGACGACCTCGACCGCGTCGCGCGCGGCGTCAACCTCATGCTCGACGAGATCTGGCGCCTGCTCGATCAGCTGCGCCACATCGGCGACGACATCGCCCACGACCTGCGCACGCCGCTCGCCGTCGCGCGCGCCAAGATCGAGCGCGGACTCGAGCGCGGCTCGACGATCGACGAGTTGCGCACGGCGATGGCGGACGCGCTCAATCATCTCGACCGCTCGGCGGCGACGATCAGCGCCTTCTTGCGCGTATCGGCGATGGAGAGCGGCCGGCGCGAACGCAGCTTTGGCCCTGTCGACCTTTCGGCTGTCTGCGCCGGTCTGTTCGAGTTTTACGAGCCGCTCGCGCAGAGCAAAGGCGTCGCCATCGTCTTCATGGCGCCCCGACCGACGCTGGTGCGCGGCGACGAGGACCTACTGCGCGAAGCCATCTCGAACTTGGTCGACAACGCAATCAAGTTCACGCCTGAAGGGGGGCGCGTGCTGATCGCCGCCGCCGCCGCGGACGGCCGCGCGACGGTCGAGGTCAGCGACAACGGCTCCGGCGTGCCGCCGCAAGATCGGGAGGACATCTTCCGCCGCTTCTATCGCGGCGCGCGCGACGGGGCGGCGCAGGGATACGGGCTGGGCTTGAGCATCGTCGCCGCCGTCGCCAAGCTGCATGGATTCTGCCTGACGGTCGAGGACAACGCGCCCGGCGCCCGCTTCGTGCTGCGTGGCGAATGCTTGGATTTCGATTCCGACGAAGCGGCGCGCGACACCGGCGCCGCCGGGCCGAAGCGATTGAAGGCTTCCGCTTAGTTCGCGCCGTCAACGAGAGCGGCGGCGCAACGACGCCGTCCGCGATTCACAGGGTTCGCCCCGCCAACGCTCGACGGGCCCGCTTTGTCGTCAACGACCGACGGGGGGGCTGTCAACGCGCCGCGGCGAGTTCGGTCCGTGCGGCGGCGCGCAACAGGTTGAGATCGCTCGACACCGAGCGCAACGCGAAGCCGCGCGCCAGGGCGGCCTTGGCGCGGCGGCCGTCGTGGCAGAACAGACCGGCGAACTTGCCGTGCGCAGTGGCGCGGGCGGCGACTTCGGTGAGGGCGTGATCGACCTCCGCGCCATCAGGATCGATGGCGCCGCCGCGATGGAGCGCAATCGACAGATCGTTGGGGCCGACGAATACGCCGTCGATTCCTGGCGTGGCGAGGATGGCGTCGAGCGAAGCGAGCGCTTCACGGGTCTCGATCATCGCGATCGCCAGAGTGACGGCGTTGGCGCCGTGCAGATAGCCGGGGCCGACAAGGCCGGCAAGCGCTTGGGCGGCGCGCGGCCCCCACGAGCGCTGGCCGAGCGGCGGGAACTTCACGTGCTCGGCGAAGCGACGCGCCGTCGCCGCATCGTCGATCATCGGCGCGATGACCGCCGCAGCGCCGGCGTCGATGAGCCGGCTCGCCAGCGCAAAATCGCCAACCGGTATGCGCGCGATCGTCGGTTTGCCGGCGAGCGCGACGGCGAGGATGGCCTGCGAGGCGCCGACGAAGTCGACGCCGCCATGCTGCAGGTCGAGCGTCACCGCGTCAAAGGCCTCGCGCGCCAACGCCTCGGCGACCGCAGCGTCATTGACGCCGACCCAGGCGGAGAGCACGTCGCGCCGCTCCGCCAATCCATGAGCCAGTTTGCCGATCACGCCGCCGTCGCTCATCTTCGTTTCCCCTTTCACGCGCCGCGCGCTTGTCGGACAGGCGCGCCCGCGCGTCAATCGACCCGCGCGCCGCGCGGATGAATTCCTTGTAACTTGCGTTTAATCCGGGCGGGGCCGAGCTTCGCGCACGTCTATTCAACAGAAAAGGCTGCGTTATGAAGAAATTCGTCGTCGCTTCCCTCGCCGTTGCGGCTCTCGGCGGCTCGGCCTTCGCGTTCGCCGCCGCCGCCGCTCCTGGCGACCCGCCGCCGCCGCCTGCCGACGCGCGTGAAGTCGGCGGCTTCATGCTCGACGCGCATCTCGCCGGCATGAAGGCGGCGCTCAAGCTGACGCCGGACCAGGAAAAGAACTGGGCCGCGTTCGAGGCCACGGTGCGCGACGCCGCCCAAGCGCGTCGCGACGCCATGCGGGCGATGCGCGACGCCGAGCGCGGCGACGAACGCCCGTCGCCGATCGAGCGCATGAACGCGATGGCTGACCATCTTGCCAAGACTTCGACCGAGATCAAGGCGATCGCCAACGCGGCCAAGCCGCTTTACGACAGCCTTGACGACGGCCAAAAGCGCCATTTCGGCCCGCTGATGGCGACATTGCTCGAGCACGGCCCGCATCACGGGATGGGGCCTGGCGGCATGATGATGGGCCCGCACGGCGGCGATGGGCGGCACGGAATGGGCCCGCGCGGCGATCGTCCCGGCGACACCGAAGAGGACTGATCCCTGACGCGCTTCAGGCGGCGCGCGCTCGTTTGCGCGCCGCCGCCCGGACGATCGACGCGACGGCGGTCTGCAGCGCGAACGCCGTTCGGCCCTGCCGCGTTGTGCGCGGGCGATGAATGACGCAAGCTGACGAGGTGGAATCGCGCCCGCGGGCGCCGTTCGGAAAGCCTCGTTATGCCGCAGACCGTCCATGTCGCTCGCTACGGCGCGCTCTACCAAGTCACGCTCGACCGGCCGTCGGCCAACGCGATCGACGCGGCCACGAGCCGCGCCCTGTTCGTCGCCTTTCGCGCTTTCAACGACGACCCCGACGCCCGCGTCGCCATCCTCACCGGCGCCGGCGACCGCTTCTTCAGCGCTGGATGGGATTTCCGGGCGGCGCCCGCCGGCGAAGGCGCGGAAGCGAGCGATTCCGATCACGGCCCCGGCGGCTTCGCCGGGCTGACCGAGTATTTCGCGCTGGAAAAGCCGGTGATCGCCGCGGTCAACGGCCTGGCCATCGGCGGCGGCTTCGAGCTGGCGCTCGCCTGCGACCTGATCGTCGCCGCCGAAAACGCCGAATTCGCCCTGCCCGAGGCGGGGCTCGGCCTCGTCGCCGACGCCGGCGGCGTGCAGCGGCTGGCGCGCCGAATCGCCCCCAATCTGGCGATGGAGCTGCTGCTGACGGGCCGCCGGATCGACGCCGCCGAAGCAAAACGGCTCGGGCTCGCCAATCAGCTCGTTCCGCTCGGTTCGTTGATGAGCGCGGCGCGCGCCCTGGCGACGACGATCGCCGCCAAAGCGCCGCTGTCGACCCGCGCAATCAAGGCGCTGGCGCGCGCCGGCGAAGGCCTGTCGGTCGAAGCGATGTTCAAAGCGATGCGGTCAGGCCGCATCCCCGCCTATTCGGCGGCGCTCGCTTCTGAAGACGCCCGTGAAGGCCCACGCGCCTTCGCCGAGAACCGCCCGCCAGTCTGGACCGGCCGCTGACGATGACGCAGACGACCGCAATCGCGGCGCAGACCCGCTTTGTCGCCGGCGCGCTCAGCGTGCTGGCCGGCGGTCTGTGCTGGAGCTTCACCGGCGTATTCGTCCGGCTCGCGCCGCACCTCGATTCCTGGCAATTCCTCGTCTTTCGCGGTCTCGGCGTCGCCGCCGCGTTTTGGCTGATCGGCGGCCGGCGCGGCTTGATCGCCGGCTTGCGCAGCCTCGGCGCGCTCGGCCTGGTGGCGATGGCGGCGCTGAGCGTGGCGGCGATCGGCTTCATCGTCGCGCTGAAGATGACCAGCGTCGCCACCGCGCTGTTCCTCTCCTCGTGCGCGCCGCTGCTCTCGGCCTTGCTCGGCTTCCTGATTCTCGGCGAGCGCCTCAACGCGCGGCAGATCGGCGCGGTGGCGCTCGGCTTCTGCGGACTGGCGATCATCCTGAGCGGCGGCTTCGAGGCGGGGCGGCTGGCCGGCGATCTGTGGGGTCTCGCCTGCGCGCTGAGTTTCGCTGTCGTCAGCGTCTGCACCCGGCTTGCGCCGCGACGCAACTTCGGGCCGGCGATGATCGGCTACGGCGTCCTGTCGGCGGCGGTCTCCGCCGCGGTGTGCCTCGCCGACGGGGTCACGCTGGCGTCGCCGCCGCTCGAGGCGTTGTCGGGCTTCAGCGCCGGATTCTTGCTGATTGGACTCGGCTTCACGCTGTTCCTGCGCGGCGCGCCTTTGGTGCCGGCGGTCGGCCAGACGATGCTGGCGCAGACCGAGACCATCTTCGGCCCCATCTGGGTCTGGTTGCTGTTCGGCGAGAAGCCGGCGACGACGACGCTGATCGGCGGCGCGGTGATCCTCGCCGCGGTCGTGGCGATGGCGCTCGCCGGGGCCGGCGGCGCGCCGCCGCCGCCCCGCTGACGAGCCGCTTTCAGGCGTCCATCGCCGCCAGGCGGGCGCGGTCGCGCAAGCGGATCTGCCGGGCGCCGGCGAGCGTGAGCACGCCCTCGTCGTTGAACTGCGACACGGTGCGCGACACGGTCTCCAGCGTCAGGCCGAGATAATCGGCGATGTCGCAGCGCGACATCGGCAGGGCGAACTGGCCGGTGACCGCCAGACGCTTATCCATCTCGAGCAGGAACGTGGCGACGCGCTGCGCCGCCGTCTTGCGGCCGAGCAGCAGCATGTGGTCCTCGGCGTGGCGCAGCTCGCCGGCGGTCATCGCCCACAGCTTGCAGGCGACGACGACGTCGCTCTTGGCCGCCGCTTCGAGGCTGCGGCGCTTGACCATCCGCACCGTGGTTTCGACGATCGCTTCGGCGGTCAGGCGATGGTTGGATCCGGATTCGAGACCGAAGATGTCGCCGGCCAGATGAAAGGCGCCAATCTGGCGACGGCCGTCGCTGAGCAGGCGGTAGCTGCGAACCGCGCCGCGCACGACCTGGTAGACGTATTCGGACGGCTCACCCTCGCCGAAAATGCATTCGTCGCGGCCGTAGGTGAATTCGGTGGCGACGAGTTCGGGATGGCCGGAGAGAAGCGCGCTGCTGGCGGCGTCGCCCGGGAGCGGCTGACCCCAATACTGACGGACGGGCGCGGTGGCGTGCGACTGGTTGAGCATCGGGTCATCTCCTGGATACGGGCGACACTTGCAATCTAGGGGCGTCGTCGGAGCCAGGAAATTTGGGATGAAGCCCTAAGGGCTTTCCCGGAGGCGGCCTCAGGCGGGGTGCGCCTCGCGGATCGCCGCCCGCACGTGGCCAATCAGGCTGTCTTCGATATGCGGCTTGAGGACGATGTGGCGCACGCCGGACGATTCGGCCCGCGCGCTGACGGTCGGCCCCGGATAGGCGGTCACCAGGACGACCGGCGCCGACACCCTTTGGTTGCGCAGGCGCTCGATCAGCTCGAAGCCGTCCATTTCGGCCATCTTGTAGTCGACCACCAGACAGTCGCCGGGCCCCGGCAGGCCTTCGGCGAGCAACGCCGGTCCGCTGGCGAAGGTGCGAACGTTGAAACCCTCGGTCTCGAGCAGGAACCGTAGCGAGACCAGAACGTCCTGATCGTCTTCGACGACGAAAATCGTTGCCTGTCGCACTTGCCCGTCCGCCAAAACCGCCGCGCGCCCAGCCTCGCAGGGCCGTTGCCGGCGACGGCTAACCGATAGCGCGGACCGAGATGGACGAGCTTGACGCAACTCAATCTCGCAGCAGGCCGGCTCGCATCGCCATGCGAACGAGATCGGACAGGCTCCCCGCCTGCATCTTGGCCATCAGGTTGGCGCGGTAGACTTCGACAGTGCGCGGGCTGATGTCGTAATTGCGGGCGATCGCCTTGTTGGAGAGGCCGGCGACCAGTCCGTCGAGCACCTGGCGCTCGCGCGGGCTCAAAGAGGCGACGCGGGCGCCGATCTCGTTGGCGGGATCGACCTCGCGCGGCGCGCCGGCGAGCGCGGCCTGGACGACGCCGATCAGGCGTTCATCGTCGAACGGCTTTTCGACGAAATCGGCGGCGCCGAGCTTCATCGCTTCGACCGCCAGCGGCACGTCGCCGTGACCGGTGATGATCACCACCGGCAGATTGGGGCGCGCCGCCTTGATCCGCCTGAGCAACTCGAGCCCGTCGATGCCGGGCATGCGCACGTCGCTGACGACGCAGCCGCAATTGCTGTCGGGCAAGGCCACGAGCAGGCGCTCGGCCGTCTCGAACGTGCGCACCGCGCTGCCGGCGCTCGACAGCAGGAAATCAAGCGAATCACGCATCGCGTCGTCGTCGTCGACGACAAACACAGCCAGTTCAGGTTGCGACGTTGACGCCATTTAAGCCGCCGCCGGCAGAGTCAGGCGAAAGGTCGCGCCGCCGGCAGGATTGGCTTCCGCCGAGAGCTTGCCGCCGTGCGACTCGATGATGGTTCGGCTGATCGACAGCCCGACCCCCATTCCGGCCTCCTTGGTGGTGAAGAATGGTTGGAACAGATTGGCGCGCACCGTCTCCGGCAGGCCTTGGCCAGTGTCGGCGACGACGATCTCGACCAGGCCGTCGGCGACCGGACCGCTCGAGACGACAAGCTCGCGTCGCGGCGAATCGGCCATCGCTTCCATTGCGTTGCGCATCAGATTGACCAGCACCTGCTGGATCTGGACGCGGTCGGCGACGACCCGGTCGCAGGTCGGATCGAGCGCGAATCGCAGTTGCAGGCCCTGCTCGCGCGAGCCGACCAATCCCAGCGCCGCGGCTTCTTCCACCAACTTGCTGACGCTCTCGATGCGCCGTTCGGATTCGCCGCGCAGCACGAAGTCGCGCAGGCGGCGGATGATTTGGCCGGCGCGAATCGCCTGCTCGGCGGCGCGATTGAGCGCAGTCTCGATCTTGTCGGCGTTCGGGTCGGGGCTGTCGACAAGCAGTCGGCGCGAGCCTTTCATGTAGTTGCTGATCGCCGCGAGCGGCTGATTGAGCTCGTGGGCGAGCGCCGACGCCATCTCGCCCATCGCGCTCAGGCGCGAGACGTGGGTGAGTTCGGCCTGCATACGCTCAAGGCTCGTCTGGGTGCGCTGCTGCTCGGTGAGGTCGCGCACGAAACCGGTGAAATAGCTTCGCTCGCCCCACTTCGCCTCGCCGACCGAGAGATGCATCGGGAAGGTCGAGCCGTCGGCGCGCCGGCCGGTGACGATGCGGCCGATGCCGATGATGCGCGGCTCGCCGTCGGCGCGATAGCGGGCGAGATAGGAATCGTGGCGGCCGCGATCGGGCTCCGGCATCAGGACGCGCACGTTCTGACCGATCGCCTGATCCGGCGAGACGCCGAACATGCGCTCGGCGGCGCGGCTGAAGAGCTGAATGGTTCCGACCGCGTCGATGACGATCATCGCGTCCGGGACAGTCTCGAGGATCGAGCGCAGGTGTTCCTCACGGCTGCGCAGAGCCTCCTCGGCGCGCATCTGCGAGTCGACGTCGAGCACGCCGCCGGAGAGGCGCCGCGACGCGCCGGCGCCGGCAGAGGCGGCGAGCAGGCGCAGCCAATGCGGCTGTCCGTTGCGGCGGACGCGGAACGAAACGTCGAGGTCGTCGCCGCTCGTTGCGCAACGCGCAAGCTCGCGCTCGACGGCGGGGCGATCCTCGGGGTCGACCAGTTCGGAAAGCCGAACCGGGTCGGCGGGCGAAACCGGATCGAGGCCAAACAGCGCCCGCGCCGGCTGCGACCACACGGCCGCGCCGGTCGCCGGATCGACGACGATCGGCCCGAAGCCCGGCCCGCTGGCGGCCGCCAGCGCGAAATCCGCCGCAGGCGCGGAAGGCGTCTCGGGACCTGCGCCGCGTTCCATTCCGCTCTGGTTCTCCTGGCGCCGACCGCGCCCATATTGCGACCAAATGTCGCAACCTGACGCTTTAGAGGAAGAACGCGTCGCTGCAAAGGCGCTCGCCGTCGGACGGATACAATTTAAGTTGAATCCAGTCGACGCGTTTCGATGGTCGTTCTGGTTAACAAATTCCTCCAGAATAATAGAGTTGACACAACGTAATACCCCGCGCAGAATCAGCCGGCTTGAGAATTGCGGGTGATTATCTTGGCGAATATCTCAGCTTGTCTCAGCGGCGACGATGGGTTGTCTTACAGCTTGCGTATCCGCGAACCACGCTATTTCGATCTTGGGACGTTGTTTGGACGCGTCGAGCGGCTCGAAGCGCGCCGCAGGCGTTACGCGCCCAGCGCGGTCATGGCCCCGCCGCGCGCGCTCGACGCTGCGCTGCTCGAGCAGGGCCGCGCATTCGAGCGGGCCTGGGCCAAGGAAGTCGCGACGCTGATCGCCTTAAAGCGCAGCGACACGCCGGAGGCGCGCTTCGCCTCCCGCCGCGCCCGCGCGGCCAGCGAACGGCTGGCGATGCGGATCGAGCTCGCCCGCGCGGTCAGTCTCGACGGATTGAAGGTCAAGGCGCGCGCCCTGCTGTGGCGGCGCAACGGCGAACCGCTCGGGCGGATCGGCCCAGACGGCCAGCCAATTCGTCCGGCGGAGTAGAATTCCGCCGCCGCGCGTCTCAGTTCGACGTATGCGAATGCGGCGCTTGCACGGTCGTCGTGGTGTGGACGCCGTCCTGCTCGAAGGTGAGAGAGACGGAAGCGTCGCTGGCGAGCCCGTCGGCGAGCAACGAAAAATCGGCCAGAGTCGAATTCAGCACGCGCTGCTGCGCATTCCAATAATGGAAGTTATCCTTTTCCCAGATCGCAAATTGATGCGCTGAGTTGCTCCACACGCGTGTGACCGACGCGCCCGACGCGTTGCGATAAGGCGCGCTCTCGCCGCGGTAGTAGATCGTACCGGGATGCAGAGCCGAGTCGAACTCCGCGCAGTCGCCGGTGTCGATTTCGAGCCAGCCGCGCGAGATCCAGCTCTGGTCGTTCTGCGGATAGGCGATCGCGACATACACCTTCTGCGGAAATTTGTTGCAGAACTGGATTTCCGCCTGCGCGCCGGTCGTCGCTCCTAGGCTGACCGCGGCAAGGGCGAATGTTGCGGCGAATGCGGCGAACCTGCCCATGGCCCCTCCTTCCCGGCGGCGGCCGCCAGGGTTTCGCTTGCCGTCTCAGTATTGGCGCGCCGCCCGGACGCGGCAAGCGCTTCGGACGCCCAGCCTCGCAAAGCTTTGTTGCCGGTTTCGCAACAGTCTTCTGCCGCGGCGCTCAATTGTCGCTGAAGCGGCAAGGATCCAAATGGACGGCAGCGGGCGCCGCCGCGGCGCCGCGTGACCTCATCGCAAGGATCCGACTATGTCGCTCGTTTCGCCCTCCCCCGCCAAGCCGCTCATTCCGGGCGTCGCCGCGCTCGAACAGACGCTGTCGCCGTTCGCCGAACCGCTGGTGCGCGTCGCCGCCGGACTGATGCTGTTGCCGCATGGCGCGCAGAAGCTGTTTGGCTGGTTCGGCGGCTACGGCGTCGACGCCACCGGCCAGTTCTTCGCCGCCAAGCTCGGCCTGCCGGCGTCGTTCGCGCTGCTCGCCGGCCTGATCGAGGTCTTCGGCGGCTTGGCGCTCGCCGCCGGCTTCCTCACCCGCGCCGCCGCGGCGCTGGTGTTCGCGCTGATGGCGGTCGCGGTCATCTGGGTCCATTTGCCGATCGGCTATTTCTGGATGACCGGCGGTCTCGAATACCCGCTGATGTGGGGCCTGGTCGCGCTGGCCTTCGTATTCCGCGGCGGCGGCGCCTACTCGGTCGACGCGCTGATCGGCCGCGAGATCTGAATTCGCATCGGTTCTGAGTTCGACTTCGACTGTGAAACCGAACGGGCGCCGAGCGCCCGTTCTTTATTTTGGAGGCTTCGCCATGTCCGTTATCGTTAGGCCCTCAGCAGAGCGTGGCCATGCTCAGCATGGCTGGCTCGACAGCCGCCACACTTTCTCGTTCGCCGACTATTATGACGAGCGGCACATGGGCTTCGGTCCGCTGCGCGTCATCAACGAAGATCGCGTCCAGCCCTCCGCCGGCTTCCCGACGCACGGCCATCGCGACATGGAAATCATCTCCTATGTGATCTCCGGCGGGCTGCGGCACAAGGACAGCATGGGGACCGGGTCGGTGATCCGCCCCGGCGACGTGCAGATCATGTCGGCGGGCAGCGGCGTGCGCCATTCCGAGTACAACGATTCGGCGAGCGAACCGGTGCATTTCCTGCAGATCTGGCTGATGCCGGACGAGAATGGCCTGCCGCCGCGCTACCAACAAAAAGCGTTCCCGGCGGCGGAGAAGGCCGGCAAGCTGCGGCTTGTTGCGTCGCCCGACGGCCGCGACGGCTCGCTCGGCGTTCGCGTCGACGCCGAACTCTATGCGACGCGTCTCGAAGCGGGCCAAAGCGTCACCCACGCGCTGAAGCCGGGCCGTCTCGCCTGGGCGCAGATCGTCGAAGGCGGCGGCGCCGTCAACGGCGCCGCCGTCTCAGCCGGCGACGGCGTGGCGATCGAGGCCGCAGATACGGTGACGATCGCCGCGGGCGCGGCGGGAACTGAACTGCTGTTATTCGACCTGCCGGCGTGAAGTCGGTCGAACGAACGGAAACGGGATCGCGCTCCCCTCGTCCCTTCGCGCTGCTCAGGGCGGAGGGGATCGGGATCGCGGCCTGCCTTTCGCCCCGTTCTGAGCCGCCTGCGCAAGTCGGCGGGTCGAAGGACGGCCCGAGACGGAACTGAAACGAAGACTCAGGGTCCGCGACCGCCGCTTGGCCGCGCCGCCGCCAGCGACCTTGGACCACGCTTCGCCGGCTCATCCTGACGTCGGGTTGTCGTCCATCAAATTGCGTCGTGAATCGTGGCGAACGCAGGCCGGGTGTTCGCGGATATGCCAAAACGCCATGGCTTCAAGGCGACTCGCTTCACGGCCTAACGCGTCGCGGGAGTGCGGTTGCGATTGAGCGACCTCGAACTGGACCCACAAATCAAACGGACGCGCCGCGGTCGCGTGACCAGGGTCCCTTGGATCGATGCGGGTCGGAGACATGGGAGCCTCCTCTTTCGCCAAGAGTGTAAACGGGCATTAAGGCGCTATGAAGTTCGCCGTTCGCATTCCGTCGCCGCGTCCGCCGCGCCGATGATCGTCATTACGGACCGGCGGCCTGAGCCGCGCGGAGGGTTAAGGCTCGCGCGCCGGCGCGCGACCCGCGGAGCGGGCGCGGCCTTGAAGTCGAGCGCGGATCGTGCGCGGCGGATCGAGATCTCGAATTGCGATGGGTGAATCCGCGGGCCCCCGCCCCTGGAGTCGCGGCGGATGTGTCGCGCCGGCGAAAGGCGTAGATTCACCGTGGCGTTCGAATCGCCGGCCCATCGGCAGACCGACGGCCCATGACAGGGAGGTTTCGATGGCCTCGACGACCTATTACGTCGCGCTCGCCTTCACTCGTTCCGAAGACGGCGACATCGTCGCCTGCGAGCCGAAAGAGGCGCGCAGTTCCAGCCAAGCGATGCGCATGGCCGACGCCTTGGCCACGACGGAAGGCCATTGCGGCGCCATCGCCTTCTCCCGCACCGGCGACCCGGCGCTTGGCGACTTCGAAGACGCGGTGATCCTGAAGACGATCGGCGAAGTCGATAGCGGGCTGCTGGCGGGGTAGCGGTTCATCAATGTCATTCGGCGTGGGGCCCCGAACGCCGCTCAGCGCGCTAGTCCTGACGATATTGCGATGAGTTGGGTCAACAAGCGGCGCCGCGCCACATCCTGCGCCAGGCGCGGCGCCCCGCGTTCGATGAGCGCGTCGTCAGCCAATTCCGGAGCCAAAGCGCGTGTCCCAGGCCGGACGGCGTTTGATCAAATCTTCGATTTCGGCCGGCGGAACCGGTTTGCTGAACAAGTAGCCCTGCATTTCGTCGCAATTGTTGTCGCGCAGGAACGCGAGCTGCTCGTCGGTTTCGACGCCTTCGGCGATAACCCTGAGGTTGAGTTTCTGGCCGAGCGCGATCACAGCTGTCGCCACCGCCTTGCCGCTCTCGTCATGCGGCAGGTCGCGCACGAAGGATCTGTCGATCTTCAGCCGAGCGACGGGAAAGGCTTTGAGCGAGCTGAGGCTCGAATAGCCGGTGCCGAAGTCGTCGATTGAAAGTTGGACTCCCAGGCCTTGTAGAGCCTTCATGGTTTCGACCGCCAGATCGACGTTGTGCATGATCAAGCTCTCCGTGACTTCCAGCTCCAGATACTTGGCCTCCAGCCCGCTGTCCTTCAGCGCGCTGGCGACGCCGGCGACGAGGTCCTTTTCCCTGAACTGCCGGGCCGATACGTTTACGCCCACCACAATGGGAGGCAGGCCGGCGTCGTGCCAGGCCTTGTTCTGTCGACAGGCTTCGCGCAGCACCCAATCGCCGATCGGCACGATCAACCCGCTGCTCTCAGCCTTGGAGATGAATGCGATCGGCGGCATCACGCCAAGTCTCGGATGATTCCACCGAACCAGCGCCTCGACCGCGAAGACGCGCCCGGTGCGCAAATCGACTTGCGGCTGATAGTGGAGGACGAACTCGGATCGCGCGACGGCGTTCCGCAGTTCCTCCTGCAACAGGAGTTTCTCGTGGACTTTGGCGTTCATCTCCGGCGCATAGACTTGGAAATTATCGCGACCAACTTCCTTGGCGCGGTACATCGCCGCGTCGGCGTTGGCCAGCAGCGCGTCGACGTCCGTCCCGCCGCGGGGATAGGTGGCGACGCCCAGGCTGCTCGTCACTCTCAGATCGTGACCTTCCAGACGAACCGGCTCGGCGATCGCCGCCAGGATCTTTTGCGCTTCGGCGGATATGACGTCCGCGCTCTTGGGTTGATCGTTGAGGACGATGACGAACTCGTCGCCGCCGAGCCGAACGACCGTATCGGTCGTCCTGACGCGTTGGACCATCCGGTTGGCGATTATCTTCAGCAGTTCGTCGCCAGCATTGTGCCCCAGGCTGTCGTTGACCAATTTGAAGTTGTCGAGATCCACGAACAGCACTGTCACCCAGCGGTCGTAGCGTTGCGCGTGCAACAGGGCCTGCGACAGGCGGTCGTTGAGTAAGGCGCGATTGGGAAGTCCGGTCAGCGCGTCATGGTTGGCCATGAATTGAATGCGGTCTTCGGCCAGCTTGCGTTCGATCGCAATGCCGGCGATGCGGACCGCAACATGGACGAGGCGCATTTCGGCGTTGGTGCGTTCGCGCGGCTCCTTCGCGTATGTCGCGAAAATGCCCACAGCTTCGCCCTGATGCGACAGGATCGGCGTCGACCAGAATGAACGAAGGCCGTATTCGGCCGCCAGACTCCTGTAATCCTCCCACAGCGGGTCGGTCGTGATGTCGGCGACGACGACGGCCTCCCGCCGATAGGCGGCCGTGCCGCTTGGGCCTGCTTTGGGACCGATGGGCGTGCGTTCGATCGCCCTGGCGTACGAATCTGGCAGGCTCGGCGCGGCGCCAAGCCGCAGTCGGGTCCCCATCTCGCCACGCAGCAGGACGGAGCAGATGATCCCCTTAGATTGCGATTCAATGAGAAGAACGAGATGCTCGAGCACGTCTTTGAGCGGGGCGCTCAGCGCGATCATTTCTAGGATTTGCGCCTGCCCATCGCGCAAGGCGTCCGCCAGCTTGCGCTCGGTAATATCGCGCGAGACTCCGGCCACGCCGTAGATTTCGTCGCGGTCGTTGCGCAGGGGCGCTTTCGTCGTCAACACCCAAGTCTTGCCGCCGGCGCGATCGAAGACGTACTCCTCGATGTCGATCATCGACTGTCCGGTTCGAACGACCTTTTGCTCATCGTCAAAGAATTTTTGCGCGAGTTCCGTCGGCAGAATCTCAAAGTCGGTCTTGCCGATCAGGTCCGCGGACCGCGCCACGCCGACGCGCTCTGCGGTAGCCCGGTTGGCGTTGACGAAGCGACTATTGACGTCTTTGATCCAAAGGTTGTCGGGCAGCTGGTCGATCAGGGCTTGCACCGAATGGCGTTCGCTGGCTGCGTCGCGCGCGGCCTTGAGTTCGGTAATGTTGCGGCCGACGCCAACCAGAGCGAAGATTTCGCTATCGTCGCCGCGCAGGGGCGCAATCGACGACGCGAGCCACTTCGTCGCGCCGGATGAATTGACGACCGATTCCTCCTTGTCGACGATCGGCTTCCCGCCGTGTAGAATGTCCTGCTCGATGGCGTTCGAATTCTCAGCGATTTCTGGAGCGTGGCTATCGAAGTCGGTCAGACCGATCATGTCGCCGGCGCTCGCTCGACCGCGATCGGACGCCAGCGCCTTGTTCACGACGACAAAGGCGCCGCCCTTGTCCTTGACCCAGAGATAGTCGGGAGAAGCGTCGATCAGAGCCTGTTGCAAAGCGCATTGCTTCTCACCCGCGTCAACCGCCCGATTGAGGCGCGCCACTTCGCTCAGCAGGCGTTCATATTCGCCGGCCGGCCTTGGCGAAGGCGCCGCCGCTGTTTCGTTCGGTCTGCCGCGCAATGAACGCGCTGCCCGGCCGCCCGGCGCGTCGCCGTGATTTTCCGCCACCTCAAATCCGCTCCTGGGCGCCAGTTGCACTCAGCGCACGGTCGGCCAATGTGAAGTCTTTAAGAAGGTTTAAATTGGTCATAATTGTGTGAATCGGCCACGAAAAAGTATCTATAATCGTTTTTCGCCAATTATTCGTATTTGTAACGCCTGGTATCGGCGATTGCAACGAGCACAATTCAACTCCATGATTTTAGTTCGGTTCACCATTTTCGCATAAGATCTATGCATCGGGAAGTCATTATTCAGCGCCTTTCTATCGCGCCGCGAGCGACGACCGCTGCGAGTCGAGCTGAGCCGATCGTCGCTCAATGACGGAGTTCGCCTTCAGATCGGGAGCCGTCGCGCCGCTACGCTGGGGCGGATGTCCGCTTCAACGTCGCTGTCGCCCACCCCCTATCCTCGTTCAGCCAGAGGCGGCCGCTCATCGCGCGGAGATCGGAAATCAGAGCCCGTCCGCCTGACCCAAAGCAATCAGCCAATCCCTGATTCGAGGGAGCGAGACGCCGACAAATTCTTTGCCTGCGGAGAAAGCCGCGCTATCCTGGTTTCATCGCCGGCGCCGGGTCGAAGCGGCGGCGGCCCTTCGAGGTTTCGTCGCAGCGCGGCGGTCAAGGCGAGTTCGGACAAGTCGTTGAAATTGCACAGCGCGCCGTCAAGAAAAGCCTTGACGAGGCTTGACAAAACTTGACAAAACTTGACGTCGCTTGACGAAATTTGACGGCCGAACTTGACCGACGTCCGCGGCCTGGCGCGTTTTTTGTCAGCGCTTCGCGGCCACGCGTTTTTTGGCGCCTAACCGCCTGTTCGTGAAAGGACGCCGAATCGTTTTGTCGCGCCCTTTTCAAGCTGCGCCCGACAGCCTCGACGATTGGCCGCGCGCTCGGCGGCAGGTCGCTTCCGGCGGGGATGGCCGCCCGCGCGCCACCGAACCCGCAGGTCCCCTGACGCCGTTCAATTCCGGCGGCCGCCGCCGATCAATTCAGGAAGTGGTGCCCAGGAAAGGACTCGAACCTTCACGGCTTGCACCGCTGGTACCTGAAACCAGTGCGTCTACCAATTCCGCCACCTGGGCACGGCGCGCTTCATAAGGGCGCGTGCGGCGGCCTGTCAATGGCGGGGCGGCGGGGCGGCGGCCTCTGGCTTCCCTTCGCGCGCCAGCTTGGCTAGGGATGCGTCGAACCGCCGCGACAGGAGTCCCCGCGTGACAACCTACGCCAACATTCTCGTCGAGACCCACGGCCGCGTCGGGCTCGTCCGCCTCAATCGGCCGCAGGCGTTGAATGCGCTCAACAGCGCGCTGATCGAGGATCTCAACCAAGCGCTCGGCGCATACGAAGCGGACGCCGGCATTGGCGCCATCGTGCTGACCGGCTCGGACAAGGCGTTCGCCGCCGGCGCCGACATCAAGGAAATGCAGGACAAGAGCTTCGCCGAGATGTTCCTTGGCGACTTCATCGGCCGCTGGGACAACGTCGGCCGCGCCCGCAAGCCGCTGATCGCCGCGGTCGCCGGCTTCGCGCTCGGCGGCGGCTGCGAGCTGGCGATGATGGCCGACTTCATTCTGGCGGCCGACACCGCCAAGTTCGGCCAGCCGGAGATCAAGCTCGGAATCATCCCCGGCGCCGGCGGCACGCAACGGTTGACCCGCGCCATCGGCAAGGCGAAAGCGATGGAGCTGGCGCTGACCGGCCGTATGATGGACGCGGCCGAAGCCGAGCGCTCCGGCCTCGTCGCCCGCATCGTGCCGGCGGCTGATCTGATCGACGAAGCGCTGAAGGCGGCGGCGACGATCGCTTCCTATTCCGCCCCCGCGGTCTTGGCCGCCAAGGAGAGCGTCAACCGCGCCTTCGAGACGACGCTCGCCGAAGGCCTGCGATTCGAACGGCGGCTGTTCCACGCGCTGTTCGCCACCGAAGACCAGAAGGAAGGCATGCGCGCCTTCGCCGAGAAGCGGCCGGCGACGTTCAAGCATCGCTGAGGCGCCACGCCGAATGCGTCATTCCCGGCGGGCCGCAGGCCCGATCGGGAATGACAGGGACTGGTCGTCACGCCGCCGCGTCGAATTCCTGGTGCGCTGCGGCGATGGCGTCGGCCTGCGCCTGAGCCCAGCGGATCAGCCCGCTGAGCGGCTCGATCAACGAGCGGCCGAGTTCGGTGAGGCGATAGTCGACGCTCGGCGGAGCGGTGGAATAGACGCGGCGCGCGATCAGGCCATCGCGCTGCAAATCGCGTAGGGACTGGGTCAGCATGCGCTGGGAAATGTCGGGCAGTGCGCGCTTGAGCTCGCCGAAGCGCAGCGGCCCGTCGATCAACGCGGTGATCAGCAGCGTGTGCCACTTGCCGCTGATGCGGTCGAGCACGTTGCGCACCGGGCAGTTGGCGAGATCAGGATAGCGCGCGCGCCAGGCGCGCAACCCTTCGCCAAGCGCGCTCGTCGCCTCGCGCGCGCCGCGCGTGGTTCCCTGCATGTGCCTATCTCCCGTCAAAGTGCCTCCTTTACGGCGGCCCCGCTCTCGCCTTTATATCAGGTCTCATTTCGAGACCAAGTTTCAAACTGAAAGGACGACCATGAGCTCCACCCCGACCTTCCTCGTCACCGGCGCGGCCGGCCATCTCGGCCGACTGACCGTCGAGCATTTGCTCGCGGCGAAGTCCGGCAAGGCGATCGCCGCCTCGCGCGATCCCGCCAAGCTCGCCGACCTCGCCGCCAAGGGGGCCGAGACGCGCCGCGCCGATTTCGACGATCCCGCCTCGCTCGACGCAGCGTTCAAAGGCGTCGACCGGCTGCTGATCGTCTCGACCGACGCGCTCGGCGTGCCCGGTCTGCGCCAGCGCCAACACAAGGCGGCGGTCGCCGCGGCGGCGCGCGCTCATGTAGGCCATGTCGTCTACACTTCGATGCCGAACCCCGAGCCGGGTTCGCTGATCCCGTTCGCGCCCGACCATTACGAGACCGAGCAGGCGCTGACGAAGAGCGG
>Ga0181529_10002193_pt1 | contig 23843 bp, 23 predicted proteins | sample PEATcosm2014_Bin_36_FD_119763 | JGI IMG/M metagenome (GOLD analysis project Ga0181529, IMG submission 119763) | Peatland microbial communities from MTU Mesocosm Facility, Houghton, MI, USA - PEATcosm2014_Bin10_30_metaG | ecosystem: Environmental > Terrestrial > Soil > Wetlands > Peat | place... | reverse complement strand
TTGAAGTGACAGCGCATCTGAGCTCGGTGAGTGCCAAGATCGACGCCGGCCAGGGAACAGTAGGCGCGCTGGTGAATGACAAGCGGATCTACAGCAACCTGCAACAGGCCACGAGCACGCTGAACGACACGACTAAGAAAGCACAGGCCGGCGTAACCGACTTCCAAGAGAATATGGAAGCACTGAAGCACAATTTCCTTCTGAGTGGATACTTTAAGAAGCGTGGGTATGAGGATTCGACAGATCTGATCGAAAACGAAATTGAGGGGCTTCCCTCAAGCGCACCGAACAAGACATTCACGTTCTCACCAGCGCAGCTCTTCGCTGATCGCGACTCCACCAAGCTTCAGAATCGTAATTCGCTGAATGAAGCTGGAGAGTATCTCGCCAACACGGCCTTCGGTTTTGCAGTAGTCGCTGTATCTGCGGGACCGGAGGGCGACAGCTCCAGAGAGATGTTAATCACTGAGGCTCGGGCGATGGTTATACGTGCGTACCTCGTTGATCACTTTGGGTTCGACGACAGCAGGCTTAGAACCTTAGGATTAGGCAAGCAAGCAGGCTCGCCTACGGGCGCGGGGACAATTCAGATTCTTGTCTTTCCTGCCGGCAGCGAGGAGCCGGTCAAGAAACATGGCCCCACTGGCATCGCCTCAAAGGCCGTGGTCAACGACTCGGCCCATGGATCGAGCGACAAAGCCGAGAAGCAGTAACTAACCGGCAATGACGATCGCTTTCGCGCGCTTCCCCGGCGCGTCTTTCCAGAGCATGGGGTGCGCTGCAAGCGCCCCTGAGTGGCTTGAGCAGAATAGCTCAGATTGATTCTCGTTCCTTTGCAACAATGATCGGGTAGATGGGAACGCACTCTCATCTCCGTCATCGCCTCTGAGCTAAGTCAGCCGTAGTGATAAGTCTTCCCTTAGCCTCCTGCACCCTGCAAGGAAGAATATGCCTCTCGTCACAGTTGTATTAACGCTCGCCGTGGTCGGCCTTTTGTTGTGGCTTGTCAACCGCTTCATTCCCATGCAGGGCCAGATCAAGGCGATTCTGAATGGCGTGGTGGTGATCGCCGTGGTCCTGTGGATTGTAAAGATCTTCGGGCTATTCGAGTACATCACCCAATTCACGGGCGGCCAGCCTCTAGTCGCAGTCGTAATCACTCTGGCTGTGGTCGGGTTATTGCTATTTCTGGTGAACCGGTTTATTCCCATGCAAGGTCAGATCAAGGGGATACTGAACGGCGTGGTGGTCATTGTCGTGGTGTTGTGGCTCATGAAGGTGTTTGGCCTCTTCGATTACATCACCCAGTTCAAGGTCGGGCACTAGATTCAAATCACGGACTCGCACACAGTCGCATCCAGTCAATGAACAACAAGGCGATGGATTCCACATCCCCATGCCAACAGGAGAACTTGTGAAACGTATTGTATTGCTAGCATTATCCGGCGTCCTCGGTTTGAGCGCGTTCGCGCAAACCAATCCCCCAACAACGGCGGTCATTGTAACCACAGGGCCCGTGCCCACTTACCGCGTGGTAGTTATCAACCGTTCGGTGCAGGCGGTCAACTACCGGCATCGCAGCGGGGCCACGGATGTGGATTTCGCCGGGACGACTCTGCTTCCTACAGCAAACGGAAACGCCAAGGTGCGCAGCAAGCGCGGCACGCTTGAAGTGGAAGCGGAATTCGGCAATTTGCAGAATCCCACCACCTTCGGCACGGAGTATCTGACCTACGTACTGTGGGCGATCTCTCCCGAGGGCCGGGCGGTCAACCTGGGCGAGGTTCTTGTTGGCGGCAACGACCGCAGCAAGCTGACCGCAACCACCGACCTTCAGGCATTCGCCCTGATCGTCACGGCGGAACCCTACTATGCCGTACGGCAGCCTAGCAACGTAGTCGTTCTGGAAAATGTCGTTCGCGCGGACACCAAGGGCACCAGCGAAGCGGTGAATGCCAAGTACGAGCTCATGGAGCGCGGGGGTTACATTCCCACGGGATACAAATTCGATCCGGTTGTACTGAGCGCCAGCCTGCCGTTGGAGTTCTACGAAGCGCGGAACGCTCTGCGCATTGCCCAGTCGGAGGGCGCCGAGACCTATGCAAGCGCCAGCTATAGTCATGCCGTTGAGCTGATGAATAGCGCCGATGCCTATGCCATCCGCAAGCACGTCGAGCGGAAACCGCTGATTGCGGTTGCTCGCGAGGCGGTCCAGACCGCAGAAGATGCGCGCGAGATCGCCGTGAAGAGAATCGGTGAGGATCGCCGCGCAAGCGAGCGCCAGGCGTCGAGCGATGCTCTGGCTGCATCGCAAACGCAAGCCAACGACGCGACTCGCCAGAAGGAGATGGCCCAATCCGATGCAGCGAAGGCTCAGGCCGACGCCGCAGCGGCACAATCCGACGCTGCCAAAGCGCAGGCCGACATGGCTGCAAGCCAGACCGCCTCGGCAACGGCAGTTTCTGCCGCACAGGCGGACGCAGAGCAGGCTCGCCTGGCCGCGGAACAGGCACATCTAGGCGAGAACAAGGCGATCGGCGACAAGGCCGCGATGCGCGCGCAATTGTCAGAGCAGTTGAACAAGGTTCTGGAGACGCGCGACAGCGCGCGCGGTTTAATCGTCAGCATGTCGGATGTTCTGTTCGACACGGGGAAGTACTCCTTGAAGTCCGGGGCGCGAGAGAAGCTGGCCAAGGTTGCCGGCATCCTGCTGGCCTATCCCGGTTTGAACATTGAGGTCGGCGGATACACAGACAATGTGGGCGGCGATGCCATGAATCAAACACTCTCAGAGAATCGCGCCGGCTCGGTCAGGGACTATTTGGTTGCACAGGGTGTGGCGACCAACGCGGTAAGCGCAAAGGGCTTCGGCAACTCCTTGCCTGTAGCGTCGAACGAGAACTCCAGCGGCCGCCAGGAAAACCGCAGGGTTGAACTGGTTGTCTCCGGCGATCTGATCGGCGGCCAAGTAAGCGCAACCGTTGGCAGCTTGCGCTAAAGCGGCACATGCAGGTCAACAAGAAACGAACAAACGCGATGAGCGTGCGAATGCTGTTGTGAACTGTGCGGTCTCGAAGGGGACCGCATTTCATCATGAACGGGTTGACAACCTTTTCAAAAAGAATGAGGAGTGAGACATGCTTGGAACAATCCTGATTGTGATACTGGTTTTGGCGCTGCTTGGCGCCCTTCCGCGTTGGCCGCATAGCAGAGACTGGGGCTACTATCCGACAGGCGGCATAGGGCTGGTGCTGGCGATTGTCCTGATTCTTCTGCTCGTTGGCCGGATTTGAGCAGAGGCAAAGAACCGCCATCCCGGCACGACATTGTCTCGGAGCGTATGCTTGAGAGAGAGATTATTGTTCTCCCCTCTCGCCTTCGGCCTTTCAGGCTTCGCTCCAGACTAACCTCGTTCAAAGATGCAACGGAACGAATGGAGCAAAGATGAGCCTCATCAAGAAACGCGATGTAAAGATGTACTTTGCCGCCCGCCGGCGCAGGAACGTGGCTCCTATGCTTGGTGCAAGCATGCCAGCCACGGCCGCATTGCCAGCGAGCGATTCCGTTCTCGACGAGGATGAGGCGGCGTTTGCCGAAGATTTCTCAGGGGAGCATTGTTCCCCCGGCGGAACCGTCACCGCGGTCGTGATAGTGACCGAGTGCAACGAGGATGCGGGTCTAGACGAAACCCCAACTCCCCGGCCGTAGAGCGGCGGTCGAAGCTGTGGCGCGGGGCGCTCTCAGGCTTCCTCGGATTCCTCTCTTGCGCATGATGCGCGGCTGAATGCGAGCATGCCGCTCGCGCAAATAGATAGACGGTGGCGGCTTGACTGGCGCCGGTGCAAAGCCGAAGAAGGATCATATGACCTATATCGATGGAACGCCCGGCGGAGTGCCGCTGGCAGGCACGCCCGCAGAATCGCCGAAGGCATGTTGCCTGCCGTTGCCTACCAGGATTGCGTTTATCGGCAACCACCTGCCGCGGCAGTGCGGAATCGCCACTTTCACCACGGACTTGTGCGCGGCAGTCGGCGCCGAATACGGCAGCGGACGCTTGTTTGCCATACCCGTGAACGACCCTGACTCGAGCTATGAATATCCCCAGCAAGTACGCCTGGAACTGGAGCAGGAAGATGTAAGCTCCTACGAACGGGCCGCCGAGTTTCTCAATTTCAATGGCAACGATCTGGTTTGCCTACAGCATGAATACGGAATCTACGGTGGGGCCGCGGGCCGCCACATTCTGTCCTTGCTGCGAAAACTGAAGATGCCGCTGGTGACTACACTACATACGGTTTTGCGCGAGCCGGACGCACACCAGCGGGCGGTGCTGGAAGAGATTGCGCAGCTCTCCGATCGCCTGGTGGTGATGAGCGAGTTGGCGGCTCAACTGTTGCGCGATGTGTACGCTGTTCCAAGCGGGAAGATCGATGTGATCCCGCACGGGGTTCCCGATCTGCCGTTCATGGACCCCAATTACTTCAAGGACAAGTTCGGCACCGAAGGCAAGTCGGTTCTGCTGACCTTCGGCCTGTTATCTCCCAACAAGGGCATTGAGAATGTGATTCGCGCGCTGCCCGCGATTCTGGCAATCCATCCCAATGTGGTCTACATCGTCTCCGGCGTAACGCATCCGCATCTCCGGCGGCGCGAGGGCGAGCGCTATCGCGAACAACTGCAAGCGCTGGCGGTGGAGCTTGGCGTTGCAGATCACCTTATGCTGAACAATCGCTTTGTGAGCGCCGAAGAGCTGGTGGAGCATGTGGGCGCGGCAGACATCTACATTACGCCCTACCTGCAAGAGGCGCAGGTGGTCTCAGGCACGCTGGCCATCGCTCTGGGAGCGGGAAAGGCGATCATCTCCACGCCTTACTGGCACGCCAAGGAGCTGCTTGCGGAGAAGCGGGGCGTGATCGTCCCGTTCGCCGACCCCGATGCGATTGCGCAAGCGGTGATCGCCTTGCTGGAGAACGAGGCAGAGCGTCATGCCATGCGCAAGCGTGCTTATCTGCACTCGCGCGGAACGACGTGGCCGAAGACGGCGAAGGCCTACATGGCAAGCTTTCAGCGGGCACGTTTCGAGCGCTCGTTGCAGCCAAGGGCCGCTCAAGAAGACGGTGCGGCCTTGTACCCGGCGGGTTGCCTGCCGGCACTCAATGCAGGGCACCTGTACAACATGACCGACGACACCGGCATGTTGCAGCACGCCATCTTCTTAGTGCCCAACACCCACGAGGGATATACAACCGACGACAATGCGCGGGCGCTGATTGTTTCAGCACTCCTAGACGAGCAGCAACCCCATGCGGCGAGGCAAGAGCATCGCAGCCACTCCGAGCGCTACCTGGCTTTTCTCTGGCTTGCATTCAACGCCAACACCGGAAGATTCAGGAACTTTCTCGGCTACGATCGCAAGTGGCTGGAAGATGTGGGATCGGACGACAGTCATGGACGCGCTTTGTGGTCCTTGGGCAAAGTGCTGGGACACTCGCGCAACGCCGGATTGCGAGGCGCTGCGGGACGTCTGTTTGAAGCGGCGGTTCCCGCGACTCTCACGTTCACCAGCCCACGCGCGTGGGCCTATTGCATCCTGGGGATGCAAGCTTATCTGGACTGGTTCCCCGGAGACAGAGCCATCCAGGGTGCTCGCAATTTGCTCGCGAACAAGCTACTCGACATTTATGAGCGCAGCCACACCCCGACATGGAAGTGGTTTGAGCGGAGCCTCTCCTACGCAAACGCCAGACTTCCGCAAGCACTGATTCTGGCTGGATGGCGAAGCGGTAACCAGAGAATGATAGAAGTTGGTATGGACTCTCTGAAATGGCTGGCCGCCCAACAGCATCGCGGAGACGATGAGACATTCGTGCCTATCGGATCGAACGGATTCTACATTGAAGGAAGCGAGAAGGCGCGCTTCGATCAGCAACCGGTGGAGGCATGTGCGACGGTCTCGGCCTGCCTCGAGGTGCATCGTCTGACGGAGGAGAGGCAATGGCTTGAAGAGGCGCAGCGGGTCTTCCGCTGGTTTCTGGGCAAGAACGATCTGCATGTTCCGCTTTACGACGCAGCAACCGGCGGATGCAGAGACGGGCTTCATCCCGATCGCGTAAACGAGAACCAGGGAGCCGAGTCCACGCTTTCTTTCCTCATGGCTCTGCTTGAAATGCAGTCAGCCAAAGTATCAGGCGTAGATCAACTGTTTCCTGAAATGAGCATCTCATCTTAAATCCTATGATCCCACCTGCCGAATTGCCGGTATCGATTGCCGAGGAACGAGCGCAGGTCAAAGCGTGCTCCGAACAACCGCTGTTTACGCGTCATCCGGGCAATCCGCTGCTGAGCAGGGAGAACTGGCCCTACCGCATCAACAGCGTCTTCAACCCCGCGGCGGTTCGGCTGGCCGACGGCGACACGCTTCTGCTTTGCCGGGTGGAAGACCTGAGCGGCCTTTCGCATCTGTGCGCGGCGCGCTCCGCAAATGGAATCGACAATTGGCGGATCGACACGCAGCCAACCATGCCCGCCAACCCGCGAGAGTACCCGGAAGAGATCTGGGGCATCGAAGATCCGCGCATTACGTACGTTCCGGAACTGGACCAATACGCCATAGCGTACACATCGTTTGCGCGCGGAGGCCCAGGCGTCTCGCTGGCTCTGACCAAGGACTTCGTCACCTTTGAGCGCTTCGGCGTGATCATGTCGGCCGAAGATAAAGACGCGGCGCTGTTGCCGCGAAGAATCGGCGGACGCTGGGCTCTGATTCACCGTCCAATGACAGCGCTCGGAGCGCACATGTGGATCTCGTATTCGCCGGACCTGCGCCATTGGGGCAGCCACAAGATTATTCTCGAAGCGCGCCGCGGGGGATGGTGGGACGCTAACAAGATCGGTCTGTGTTCTCCGCCGATCGAAACGGAAAAGGGTTGGTTGACGATCTATCACGGAGTGCGGCAGACGGCTTCAGGCTGCATCTATCGGCTCGGCCTGGCGCTGTTCGACATGGAAAGGCCGGACGTGTGTTTGCAGCGCGGCGACTCCTGGGTGTTCGGTCCCGAGGCCAGCTATGAGCGCGGCGGAGATGTGAAGGACGTGGTGTTTCCCTGCGGGCAGACGATTGGCGCCGATGGGGACACGCTCAACGTTTATTACGGCGCAGCCGATTCCAGCGTTGCTTTGGCCACGGCAAGCATTCGCGGCATCCTTGCGTGGCTGGACGCGAACACCGGACCTCTAGAGAGACGAGCATTCTGATTTACGCGGTAGCATAGCCTGGAGAGATGAGAACCATGAGCAGTGGAACCAGAAGCTGGCCCGATTGGCTGCCGCATCCGCTTTGGATACGGCGAAAATGCCCATGCTGCAACTCGGTTGAGTTCAAGCAGGCCGAGTTGCGTCCGTTCGATGGCCTGCTGAGCCTGTTCGCACTGCGCCCGGTTCGCTGCAAGTTCTGCTGGCGGCGGTTCTACTGGGTCACATTGCAGGACATCGAGGCAGGCTGAGTTCAAAGGCCGGGGCTGTTGTGATATGCCGATGTTGTTGCATGGAGCGTGGATTGCTTCCATGGTTCATCGGGAGAATGAACGTGGCGACACCCGGTTGTAAGTCTGGCCTTGAGGGCGCAAGTCCATTGCGCGATGCACATGAGTATCTTTCTCAGACAATCGGCACAAGGCGCGACGCCCGCCCTCAATCAGCCGCCGCACTGGCTTACGCATTTGGGAGCGCTGGGGCTATTCCCGATTGCGATCATTGACTCGTCGGTGATCCCTTTGTCGTTGCCCGGCAGCACCGATCTGCTTCTGCTGTGGCTGGCCGCGCATGGTGGCGCCCCCTGGCTGCTTGCCGGCAGCGCCATCGCCGGTAGCCTGCTGGGCGGATACTCCACCTGGCATATAGGAAGAAAGGGCGGCGAATCCGCATTGCGCCGCTATGTCCCCGCCCGCCTGCTGGGGCGCATCGTTGGATGGGTTGAGCGTCATCCTGCGCTTTCGGTATTTGTTCCTGCGCTGCTTCCTCCGCCGATTCCGCTGTTGCCGTTCGCGCTCGCGTCCGGTGCGCTGGGTGTTACACGTCGGCGCTTTCTCCTGGTCTACGGCGCCGCGCGCACGCTGCGCTACTCGTTTGTCGCATGGCTGGGCGCAACCTACGGGCGCAAAGTGGTCCGGCTGTTTTCCGGCACTCTTCAGAAATGGTCCACTCCGCTGCTGGTTGTGTTTGCCGTAGTCTTGTTGCTGAGTGCCTGTTTCGGTATATGGAAGGTCCGCAGACTCCGGAGAGTGGATGCTGCAGAGAAGCGGAGACTGAACGTTGAGGCACCCTGCTTGGATTGATACTTGGGCTGCTCTCAGCCGCGATCAGTCAGGCAAAGTGCCTACACCACGAACATTGCAACGCCTGCAACGAACATGATCACTGTGGCAATTGCCACCAGCATCCATCCCAACCGGGAGCTCGGTTGGCCCTGCATAAGTTTCTTGTCGGCGGCAACAACGAGGATTCCGACGAGAAGAAAAGGGGCTAGCAGACCGTTGATGAGCGCCGTCCAGTAGAGCGCTTTGACCGGGTTGATGCCGACAAAGTCCAGCACGACGCCGATTGCCGTGGAGACAAGAATGAGAGCGTAGAACCAGCGCGCCTGCCCGACCTTCTTGTTCAGGCCCTGACGCCATCCAAGCATTTCGGCAAAAGCGTATGCAGCCGATCCAGCCAGGGTCGGGATGGCCAGAAAGCCAACACCCACGATACCGAGGGTAAATATGGTTGCAGCAAAGTTGCCCGCAAAGGGCCGAAGCGCCTCGGCAGCCTGGCGAGAGGTGGCGATGTTTGTGATGCCGTGGCGGTTGAGAGTAATGCCAGAGGTGAGAATGATGAAGTACATGACCACGTTGGAGAAGAATGCGCCAACGCCTACATCGATGTTCCGCAGAGCGAGTTCCTGTTGTGTGGCTCCTCTGCGCTCGGCGAGCGAGTTCTGGCCAGCCGACTTTTCTTCCTCCACTTCCTCGCTCGTTTGCCAGAAGAACAGATAGGGGCTGATGGTGGTGCCGAGGATGGCAACAAGCATGGCCCATTCCGCTCCGCTCCGTGGAATGGAGGGAGTCAGGGTATCGTGCAATACCTGGCCCCAGTTGGCCCCCACGACAAACGCAGTGATGGGATAGGCAAAGAGCACCAGCACCAGCCACTTGAGCACATTGGCGATCTGGCGGTACTTGAGCTGCACTGTGGCCCAGGAGATGAGAAGACCAAACACCACAACGAACCAGTGGGAGTTGATTCCGGAGAGCATTGCTGCCGCATCCGCCATGCCGGCGAGATCCGCGGCGATGTTGATGGTGTTGGCGCCCAGGAGAGCGGCGATGAAGAGCAACAGCAGCCATCGGGGAAACCGCTGTCTCAGATTCTCCGCGAGTCCTTGCCCCGTCACCTTGCCAATGCGTGCGCACATCATCTGAACCGCGGCGATCAGCGGCCAGGTCAGCAGCGCGGTCCAGAGAAGCCTGGTTCCGAATTGAGCACCGGCAATCGAGTAGGTGGCGATGCCGGATGGGTCATCGTCCGCGGCCCCGGTAATAACTCCAGGGCCGAGCGACTTCAACAGCGATCGAATCCATTTGGAAGGCGCGATAGTTGGCACGAAAAGCCTACAGCCCCGGCTGGACAACCAGATCGTCGGCCAGCTTGAAGTGCACAACCGACTCGGCAGGGATATCGATATCGCGATTGCCGGTCAATCCCGCGGTTGCGGTGCCCGCGCCGCCGCCGACCAGGCCGCCGACAACCAACCCTGTACCGCCGGTTGCCAGGCCGCCAATCAACATACCGAGCCCTGCGCCGCCGCCAATCAATGCTGCCGAACGCTTTCCCTTGCCTTTCTTGGTGCGCGCCAGGTCGCCCGTCGCGACTGGATACTCCTTGCCATTCAGCGTCAATGAGGTCAGCCGCAGCTCAAGCAGCGAGCGTCCCTTGAAGTGCCCGCGGCGATGCGACACGTCTACCACGCCGCCCACGGGTGTGCCTTTGGGCAAGGTGATGCTGTTGTCGCTGGCGATGACCGGCTCAACCAATTCGCCGGTGAAGGAGTCGCCCCCTCGGCTGCTCTTTACGCTGATGCGCTGATCGATGCGGATGGCCAGGGTAGTGCCCGCGGGGATGGCAACATTCACCGGCATGGGAGGCGGAGGCACCGCGGAAACGACTGGACCGGAGGAAGCGGGAATGGGCGCACCCGCGGCCAATGGCGTCGATGTGGTGGTGATGGTTTCGCTTTTCTGTCCGGCCACCGGCGGCTGCACTATCGTGGTGGTTGTGGTCCCCTTCTTGTCAACGGACACGACCTGCTGCGGCTGCCCGGTTGCGGCCGCCTGCTTCGTGGCCTGGTCGAGCGCTTGCTCCTGTTTGGATTTGCATCCCGAAAGCAGGCCTGCCACCAACAGCACCGTCAGCACCGGCATCCGGCCACTGCGCATCAATGAACTTGTACTGAACATTTCGATCTCCCTTTGCGTGCGTTCTCATGCCGTGACAGACTGACCAGAAGCCTTAACTGCTCGGACAGCAGGTGCGACAGCCATATTCCCAGGTGGGATGTGAAGAAGTGCTCAGTGCGAATGCGATCTATTTGGACTTGGCGGCCTGGTCTTCCACGGCGGCGACTTCCAACTCCACTTCGATGCGCGACTCGTGATTTATCGCGGCCTCTCTGTTGGCGTCATCGACGGCATCTTTCGCCTTGCCCCAGGCATTCTCAAGTTTGCCCTTCACTTGCTGAACCATGCCTTCCACTTGGAGCTGGCCATCGCCTGCCCATTCGCCGGCCTTGCGCTTCGCGCTGCCCACCGTTTCGTCGATTGTGCCCTTCACTCGATCTTTATTCATACGTCCACCTCCGTGGATTCAACTGTTGCTGGTTCAACTGAAATGTCGCAGGCCAACTCGCGAATGAACCCGTGGCGAAAACCAGATGAAGCATCAAACTGCGACTCCGCGGCTCTGGCTCCGATTGAGGGCCGAAGCCGCGAACATCCGCAGGTGAAGTCACTCAGGTAATCGGCCGCAACGACAGCGGCAGCTATCGCCTGGGCTCTTCGTGGCGATCTCCATCGTGGTGATCCCCATCTCCGTGGCCGCGCCCATCGCGCATTTCATTTCCCTGGAAGCGCCGGGGAGATCTTCCCCACATTCTGCCGCGCTCGCCGTAGTTCGGGTTATGCCCGTTGTAGCCGTGGTGAGAGTCGAAGTTGTTATTCACATGGCCGCGGAAATCTTCCCTGCCATGAAACCATGGGCCGACTCCGATGAAGGTGCGGCCATGAAACCACTCCGGACCGTAGTACCCATAGGGGGCGCATTGATACGGTGTGTAGTCGTAGTAACCGTAGGGACAAGACGGAGCGACTCCAATGCTGAAGCTGACCTGAGCCTCGGCCTTGGGCGCGCCCGCCGCGATGGAAATAGCAGCTACCGCGGCTATCGCAAGATACTTGATAACATTCATGACGTCTCCTCAACTCTGTCGGAGGCTTCGAGTGGATGCCTCAACAGTTCTCACCTTATGAGGCAGTAGCGGTCGCGGTCTGAGCAGTTCAGACCACGTGCAAGCACGGGAAGATCTCTCGCACGTCACTTCTCGTGAGCATTCTTGCTCAGACTGAACAAGCCGCTCGATCTAAGGTTGGAGGTACCTTATGCGCCTCAGTGCGCGGAAGAAAGTGACGCTGCGCATTTAGGTAGAAAATGGTGAGATGCATGAAGAAGGTTATGACGTTTGTAGCATTACTCAGTTTGACGACTATCGGCTGGGCGGGTTCGAATCGCACATCAACAGACGACCGGCTGGATCATGCAGGCCGTGTGATCCACGAGGTCATGTCTGCGCCGGATAAGGGAATTCCGGAAGAAGTTCTGGAACACGCAAAATGCATTGCCGTCGTTCCCCACATGCTCAAGGGCGGCTTTGTGTTCGGCGCGGAAAATGGCCGAGGCGTGGCCACTTGCCGCACAGAGAACGGTTGGAGCGCGCCCTCGTTCTTTACCATCACCGGCGGCAGTTGGGGTTTGCAGATCGGCATTGAAGGCGTCGATCTGGTGCTGATTATCCAAAACGAAAGAGGGATGCAGCAGTTGATCGGCAGCAAGTTCGAGCTTGGCGCCGATGCTTCAGCTGCAGCGGGTCCGGTTGGACGCCATGCTTCCGCCGACACCGATTGGAAACTGAATACCGAGGTGCTCACTTACTCACGCGCCAGGGGTGCATTCGCGGGGCTCACGCTGACCGGCGCCGCTATTCGCCGCGACGACGACTCCACGGAGGCCATCTACGGCCGCGACATTCCTACGCGCCGCATTCTGCAGGGCGAAGTTCCTGTGCCTGACTCAGCCGCCTCTTTCCTCGAAGCGGTCCGTGACGCCAAGCACCAGGCTGTCGCCGCTAACTAAACCTCAGCGATTCAACCACACCGCATGCGCCCCAGGCTCTACCATGCCTTGGGCGCATGCAATGGAATGGAGCGGAACATGTTGTGGACAGTATTTGTAATCATCTTGATTCTCTGGCTGCTGGGGTTCAGTTTTCACATCGCCGGCGGCTTGATTCACATCCTGCTGGTTATTGCGCTGGTTGTGTTAATCATCAACCTGCTCTCCGGGCGACGGGGTTACTGACTCCTCACAATGTTGCAACTCCGACGGCCCGCAAGGCAAAGAAATGAATTGGCGCCGGCCCAGCCGAACGGATGTACGAAACGGGTGAGTTGTGAATTGCCGAAAGATCATATATAGACAAGCTGAAACCAGCTGCCGAGGCGACATCCGCGAAACGGTGCTCGAGCGTTGACAGGCGCAGCGATCCCGGCGCCGGAGCCACAGCGAACGCATTCCATTCGACGATCTCCGTATCGATTGCGCCGGGACAGTGGAAGAGGCGCCGGCGCACTGGGTACACGAACATTCGAGCGGGAAGGAATGCCATGCAGCCGCCCTGGCGGGCGCGGCTTGCGTGAGGGTGAAGACTCAAGGCGAGCAGTCATGGACTCTCTCCGCCCGCAACATGTTCATGAAGGCACGGCCAGTGTTCAAGCTGGGCAGGGCGTCTCGTCCAAGCGCGGTGTGTGCTCGACAAGCAGCTTGGCAAATTCCGCGGCAGGAACCGGACGGCCAAAAAAGAAGTCCTGGGCCTCGTCACACTCGCGTGACTTCAGAAAATCAATATCCTCAAGGGTTTCAGCCTCCTCGGCGATCACGCGAAGATTGAGACTTCGGCCAAGGCTGATGATTGCGCTGGCGATGGCCGCGTGTTCCGCGGTTTCTCTGATCATATAGAGCAAGCGCGTGTGGGCGACCCAATTCTGATCTCCAATTTGAACCATCAGTTTATGCCGGAGGACGATGGTGGTGGCCGCCAGCAGCAGCAGGAACGCGAAGCCCGCAATGATGCCGAGGCGCTTCAGCAGCGTTCGCCTTTTGTGATTGTCGGCCTCAGTGTTGCGTGCAAAGCGTAATCGCATACGATCGATTCTCGCCAGACGGGTAGTGTTCCGAGCGGGAAGATGGCCGCCTGGCCGCACTCGTTTTCGAATAGCTAAGTACGGGGTATCTTCGCAGGAATACTCACGACTATCTGTTCCGCATTGCTCTGCGGCTGGGACGAACGAGGCAGTTTTTCCGTAACGCGAACACCGGATAACTTATGACACTAACTACATGCAGATCGGCGTATCTATTCCGCTGAGCCCGAACAATGGCCCTTGAATCCGGACTCAGCAGAGATTATGCTCCACCAACAGCAGGCACGGCGCCTCATTCCGGACGAGCGCGAGTTGGCCGCAACAGCAAACGGCGAGGCCCGTGCCACCGGGTCTCGCCATTGTCGCGGGCGCATGCTACAAGCGCCCGGTTGTTGCTGCCGAGTTCTCTCTACTGCACCGGAGTGGAACCGCTGGCATCGAACATTGCACCCGACGGAATCAGAATGGTGGAAACTGACTTTCCATCCTGAGATCCGGCGTAGGCGGCGACACGAGATGCGTCGATGCCCTTTTCGCCGACCAGGTAGGCCTTGGTGTTGAGCGCGCGCTGCGCGGCAAGTTTCTTGCCAGCCTTTTCACCACTGGACACATTTCCCTCGAGGGCGAGCTTGGCATCGGAGTTGCGCTGCAGATTCAGCGCGATTTCATCCAGGCACGCTTTCCCTTCGTTATCCACGCGCGATGGCCGGCGCGGATCCCGATCGAAGTGAATCGCGCACATTTCGCTAACCTGTGGCTTGGGCGCCGCGACTGGAAGCGCAATCATGACCGAGGTTGTACCCGATGCGGTCTGGCCCTTGTCATCGGCGACGCTGCAAGTGACCTCGACGGCTCCGGCGGCAACACCCGAGGTGGAGAGAGTGGCCGTCGAGCCAGCCCCCGCAACCGTACCGGAAGTCGAGCTGTAGCTGTAGGTGAGGGGACGATTCTGCGGGCTGACGCCGGTTGCCGTAATAGTAGAGGGGTCTCCGGAGAGCAGCGTCGAAGGACTGGCTGAGCAACCAACGGTCGGCGGCTCAAGAGCCTTCACCACGTACGTCGCGGTGCAATCCGCATTCTCGACGGGCTTGTCTCCCTGGGAGACGTGGCCTTTGAGAGTGTAGGAGCCCACGGCGATGTTCTTGGTGTCGATGCTGCCATTGCTGGCGATTGCCGACACGGCGCCGACCTCGGCGGTCCAGGTATAGACAGGTGTTCGTGTGCTGTCAAGATTCACTGCCGTGCCCGAGATGGCGACTGCATCTCCGGGGAACACCGCTGTCGGGTTGACCGAGCAGGAGTAAGCCAGGGGAGAAGGAGGTGGCATTGGCGGCGCGGTGTTGCCGCCGAAGCGGAAGACAATTCCCGAGGAGAGTCGCATATCGTTCTGCATTGCACTCATTCCTGTAGAGTGATCTTCAAGCCGGCTCATCAGATATTCGGCTTGCACCAAGCGAATGGCAAAATGGCGATGAACCCTGAGATCGAGGCCGCCGCCAGCGGTCATGGCAAAAGCGTTCTCGCTGGGCAGCGGCGTGCAGCCCGCGCCTGTGCAGCCGGAGGAGAAAGTCACCGCACTGGCGTGAATTCCTCCCGCCAGAACCTGCACAAACGGAGTGATTCTGCCGTGCCCGCGGAAGGAGAGCCGGGGGCCAAAGAGCAAGGTATAAGCCGTTCCGCTGGAGTCGGCCACGATAGGCGGATTGGTGCTTATCCCCGCGAGCCGAATCTGCGAATCGTCGAAGCCGCCAAAGTCGGCCACGAGGCCCAGATGGCGGTTGAAGTTGAAGGCGATAGACGTGCTTCCGCCATTGAGCCAGACGAGACGGTTTCCCTCAGCCAGCTTGGGCAAGGCGTGCAGATAGGAATAGCCCACAAATAGTTCAGCCGTGGGAGTGCCGATGTTCAGCCCCGCCGTATACGGCATCGCCGCTCCCGACGAGCCCCAGGACATGGCGGCTGCCGGTTCGGCGCCGGCTGCGCTTCCAGGATCGCTGGGCGTCTTCGCGCTGAGCAACACCGCGGGCAATAGGAATGCAGCGATCGCTGTTGTGGTCATCAATCGTAGACTCAATTTCATCGACGTCTCCTGAATTACTCGTCCTGATCTTTAAAACACCCCGCGCCGGAATACCTCGACGCGTGCAGGTCCTGGTTCGTGGAACTGGCCGAGGCCGCCCTTGAAGCGGCCTCAGCCCAGGTCCCCTTAGGGCAGGTTGATGACGGTGTTCACCATGGTGACAGAGGCATTGAGAGCCAGAACCCTGCCGTTGATTGTGGTGATTGCGGCGACGCCCGGACTGGAAATCGTGATTCCGGGTTGAGAGACGATGGTTCCCACCATGGTCCCGCCTCCGCCGTAGTTGATGACCGCGCCGGGAAGGCCGCCAACTGCCCAGTAGACGTTTTTGGCTTGAGCGCCGCGCATCAGGACGATGCTCTCAGAGGCTGTTGGCGTGCCCACCTGAAGGTAAGAACCCATCTGGAAGATCCACACTGCATTGGGGTCTCCCTGTGCATCTAGAGTGAGAGGTCCCGCCGTGATGTTATAGAAGCTTGAAGAGGTGTAGGTACCAGGAGGCAGGGTGAGATTGCCGAGTTCGTTGGTCGGCAGAGTGATGCCTGGAGGCAGTGTGGAAAGTGTGGTGTAAGCGGTCTGTGCTTCCAGCGCCGCCTGGGTTGCGATGGCCATGGTGACGGTTGTTCCTTCGCTGGGGCAGCCGACGGTCGGGGGCGGCGTGCCGGTGTCGATGGTTCCCGTCACCAGCCCTACATCGCTGGTCGTTTCCGTGTAGACGCATTGCGGTATCCCGGCAACCATGACCGTCTGGTCGTGGAATCCGGTGATCTTGCTGGAAGCGCCCGTGGTGGCAATGCTTCCATTGATGACCGTATAGATTCCCTGATTGGTCATCCCAGCGCCGCCGCCAAGACCGCCAAAGAGCAGCACCGTCGGCCCCAGAACAACAGGCGGTGGAACCAGTACAGTGCCGGTCATGAAGGTCCAGGGATTCGGTACGCCGGTGTTGCCGAGCGGAATGCCTGTCATGTCCGTCGCTCCATTCGTGACCGTCGCCGTGTAGCTGCTGCTGATGATCAGCGGGGCCGCTGGTGTAAACGTGGCAATGAAGTTGATGGCGTCGTAAGTCACCGCGCCGATAATCGGTGTTCCGCCCGGTCCGGTCAGTTGGAATGTTGTCGAGTTGATTGTCAGTGGATCCATCGCCTCTGTAAAGGTCGCGCTCACAGCCTGATTCAGAGAAACGTTGAGGGCCGAGTTCACTGGAATTGTTGAGACCAGCTCCGGAGGAAGAGTCGCCAGAGTGGTGCCGGTTCTGAAGGTCCAGACATAGTTGCTGGCCAGTGGGTTACCTGCCAGGTCTTTGGCTCCGGTTGTGACAGTGGCCGTGAACAGCGTGCTTGGCGCCAGGTTGGCCGAGGGCGTAAATGTCAGCGTATTGCCTATCGCGGCATAAGCAACAAGCCCGCCCACGTTCGCGCCACCGGTACCTGTCAGCGTAAAGGTTGTCGAGTTGATCGTGGCCGGGTTCATCGCCTTGCTGAATGTGGCGCTGACGAGTTGGTTGAGCGGAACATTCGTGGCCGCGTTTGCCGGAATGGTCGAGATGACAGTTGGTGGTGCGTTAACCAGGACGGCTGCTGTGGTGAAGGTCCAGACATAGTTGCTGGCCAACGCCACGCCTTCAAGGTCCATAGCTCCAGTGGTGATGGTGGCTGTGTACAAAGTACTCGGCAACAGGTTAGCTGCCGGCGTGAAGGAGGCAACAGACCCCGCGGCAACGTAGCTAACCGCTCCGCTGACCACGGTTGCGCCCGGCCCTGTCAGCGTGAAGGTTGTTGAATTGATCGTGGCGGAATTCATCGCCTCATTGAAGGTAGCGGTAACGATCTGGTTGACGGGCACACCCAAGGCTAGATTGGCCGGTACAGTAGAGATGACCAGGGGCGGTGCTGTGGCCGGAACAGTTCTAAAGGTCCAAGCATAGTTAGCGGCCATCGGTGTTCCTGCAAGGCTCTTTGCTCCAGTGGTAATGGTAGCCGTGTACAAAGTGTTCAATGCAAGTTGAGTGCCTGGTGTGAAGGTCGCAACGGCTCCAGCACAACTTACTGTTCCCGCCACGGCCGTTGCGCCGGGGCCGGCGACCGTAAACGTTGTTGCAGGTGATGCGAGAGTCGAACAAGTCATGGCTTCGTTGAATGTAGCGGTAAGCGCGATGCTCACCGGTACACCCGTAGCCGCATTTACAGGGACAGTTGCGATGACCGCGGGTGGTGGTGTAATCGTTCTGAAGGTCCACACGGTCGCAGCGGCTAGGGGAGTCCCCGCCACACTGGAGGCCCCGGTTATGATTGTGGCTGTGTAGAGGGTGTTGTTGGCTAACAGTGCCGTAGGCGTAAATGTCGCAACCACACCGGAGTACGTGACTGCGCCTGCCACGGTTGTTCCACCCTGTCCGGTCACTGCAAAAGTAGTTGAATTGATTGAGGCGGGGTTCATCGCCTCGCTGAAAGTCGCGCTGAGCACCTGATTGATGGGCACATTTGTCGCGCCATTCGCAGGGATCGTGGAGAGTACAGTGGGAGGCGGAGTGATCGTCGTAAAAGTCCAGACGAAGTTGGACGTCATCGAAATGTCGCCAAGGTTCGTGGCCCCGGTCGTGATTGTGGCAGTGTAGACCGTACTGTAGGCAAGAACGGCAGTCGGCGCAAACGTCGCGGTCAGGCCGCTGTACGTTACGTTGCCGGCGACCGCGCCTCCTGGACCATTCAAAGTGAACGTCGAGGATGTAATCGTGGCCGGATTCATCGCCATGCTGAATGTCGCGCTGATTGGCGAGTTGATGAGCACACTTGTCGCGCCGTTGGTTGGGACAGTGGACACCACCGATGGGACAGTGACTGTTTCCTGGCCGCATCCGGCGACAAAGACGACGAATAGAGCCGCCAGGCAACACAAGATACTCAACTTGATTTTGCGCATACGATTCCTCTCGCCCAACCTGGGCTCTACAGCATCCATGTTTCGTCGATTTGCCGGTGGGGCATAAAATGCCGGCACGACGTACGAATGCCACCTTAGCAAGAGAGATTCGTTGGGTCTGTACAAGATGGCTCATCGCGTTCTTCTCGAACTTGCATGGCCCGACACACATCCGATTCGACTCTCCGCATTCGAATCGCGGCAGAGGCGAGGGTCTCCTTTGTCTTTGAAATCTCCAGCCTGAGCAATGTTGAGCAGCCTTCCGCACTTCGAAGCGGCGATAGTTCACGTTAGATAGCCGCAGCCGCGAAGACGCCAGTATTGCGGGAACCAGCCATGAGACACCGGCTATAAAGGAGAACGCGATGTACTACTTGACGTATGCACTGCTCCTCGCCGGCGCCTTCATTCTCATCACCAGCACGGTTTCTCTCATCAAAGAATTTCTTCAGCGGCGCAGAGAAGAAGCCGCGCCGTTCCGCGAATACTTCGGCTCCGCGCGCGATGCTGACCTGCGGCAGCTCAGTTCGTCGAGCGAGGCCGAGGACTGGTCGGCGGATCGCCTGCCCCGCTTCACCCCGTTCCGCCTCCGCGTGTTGGATCTCAACGTGCGAAAGACGGCGGTGGGCAGCTCCAACCGGGGGAATCGCGACTCGAATTGATCCGGGACCTGTCTACCGAAAAGGATGAACGGCCCCCGACGATATACCTCCGGCTGCACGACCCCAACACTTTGCCGTCGCGGACGATCCCGCACAGGAGAACGCAATGACCTTCATGAACTATTACTTCACCAGCACGCAGCTCATCGTGGCCGCGGTTGTACTGGCCGTGGTGATTCTCATCGCCATTGGCGCATTCATTGAATACCGCAGAACCAAGACGCTTGCACTGCGCGATCGCTTCGGATCGGAATACGACCGCGCCGTTGTGAAACACGGCTCGACACGCGTAGCGGAATCCAACCTTGCCGACCGCGAAACCCGCGTGGAAGCTCTCACCCTTCGCGATCTTGGGACCACCGAGCGGGAGCGGTTCATTACAGAGTGGCACACGGTCCAATCCCGTTTCCTCGATCGCCCTAGAGCCGCGGTTACCGAGGCCGACGACTTGATCAATGCTCTCCTCGAGGCGCGCGGATATCCGCAGGCCGGGTTTGAGCAGCGCGCTGCGGATGTATCCGTCAACTATCCTCGGGTCATGGAGAACTACCGCGCCGCGCACTCGATTGCTGTCCGTCTGGGCCAGGTTGAGGCCACGACCGAAGAGCAGCGCATCGCGATGATCAAGTACCGGGACATCTTTGACGACCTGCTGCAGGCGCCTAAGCCCGCCGCCGCAAAGGCCGCTGCATAAACTCCTGCTCCCTGCGGCGCGAAGATACCCTGCACGGGCCTGTGAAACGAGCGCAGGCCCGCACGCAAGTTATTCGATTGATCGCAACTTCCGCCATGACATAGGACTTATGAACTCGACACCGGAGCGGGACTCTGTTCCTCTGTTGCGTTCAGCGGCAGCGTTCGATATTCTCTCTATATATGTGTTGAAGCCCCCCGAAACAGGACAGGAAGGCGCATGACGGGCACAGTGCGCATTGCGGCTACGCTGGCTATCTTCGCGACGATGGTTGCCTTGGTGGTGATTCGCCCGCGGCGCTTGAACGATGCCTGGTGGACGATGCTGGCCGCTGCGGCCATGCTTGCTCTGGGCCTGGTCACGCCGCACGAGGCCATCGCCGTGGTGCTTGCCGGGAAGAACGCCCTTCTGTTTCTGCTGTCGCTTCTTGCTCTCTCACTGCTGGTGGGCAAAAGCGGATTCTTTGAGTGGGCCGCGATCCGATGTGCGCGTTTCGCAAAGGGAGACGCGCACCTGCTATACCGCAACGCGTTTGTGGCCGGCGCCATTATCACAGCGGTGCTTTCGCTGGACACCACGGCGGTGATGCTGACGCCGGTGATGCTGGCTCTGGTGAAGAGGCTCAAAGTCCCGGCTGCGCCGTACGTGGTGCTGTGCGCGTTCGTAGCCAATGTGGGCTCGCTGCTGCTGCCCATCAGCAACCTCACCAATCTCATCTTTGCGGACGCCTTCCACCAGTCGTTCGCGGCTTTCGCGTTGCGAATGATGGCGCCGCAGTTGGTTGCACTCGCTTCTACATACGCCATTCTGCGTTGGCACTTTCGCAGGCAACTCCCCCAGAGCTTCGACAACGAGACTCTGCCCGAACCAGCCAGTGTAATTCCCAATCGCTTCTACTTTGTGGTTTGCGTCGCCACCCTGAGCGCCGTTCTGGTTTGTTACTTCCTTGCGCCGCTGCTGGGCCTTGAGCCCTACGTCTTCGCCTTCGCGGGAAGTGCAGTGCTCGCAGTGGCCGGCCTGCTCTCAGCACGCGTGCAAGCGCGCGTAATGCTGGAACTGGCTTGGGATCTGTTCCCATTTGTCATCGGACTCTTCATCGCCGTGCAAGGGCTTGAGAATCTTGGCATTGTGGGAGTTTCGTCCGGATGGCTTGCGCAGATGCGGCCGGGATCGCCGGAGAAGCTGCTCGCAGCTGCGGGGGCCACAGCGCTGGCCTCGAATGTCGTGAACAATCTTCCTGCGGCGTTGATTGCGCGCAGTGTACTTCTTCAATCGCACGCTCATATGGGCACGGTTCTGGCGGCGCTTGTGGGCGCCAACGCAGGCCCCATGATTACGCCCTTCGGTTCGCTGGCTACGATGCTTGTTTTGGCGTTTGCGCGGCGCGATGGGGTTGAAGTGCGCTCCGGAAGGCTGGTGCTGCTAGGCCTGTGGGCTGTGCCGCTCATCGTTGTGCCAACTACGCTTGCTCTGTCCCTCACCTTCCAACTGGTTCGGTGACAGGAAGAGAGATTCGGAGATCCGGCAGCAGAGGATAAAGCTATGCCGATGACCAGACACTCCATTTCAATCAGTCGTGCAGAACAACCTTGACCAGCGAGCTATTGATAAGCATCCCGCCGCCGTTGTAGTCGATGTAGCCTAGTTCGCGAAAACGGTTGAGGAAAAAGCTGACACGGGATCTGGTAGTGCCAATCATCTCCGCCAGAGTCTCCTGGCTAATCTTGGCGATTACCGGAATTGGCTTCGAATCCTGTCCGAAGTTGGCCATCAGCATCAACAAGCGGGCAAGGCGCTTTTCACTGGAATTGAACAGGTGATCGACCAGATCGGCTTCCATGCGGACGTTGCGCGAAAGCAGGTGGGCGAGGAATTGCTCGGCGAACTCCGGCTCGCGATGGAGCAGGTCCAGCATGACTGTCTTTTCGATGCGGACAATCGTGCTAGATTGCAGCGCATTCGCGGAGGAGATGCGAACCTTCTGGCCTGCCAGAGATGCTTCGCCGAAGAAGCAGCCCGCCGACAGGTGTGCGATCACAGCTTCCTTGCCGCTCATCGAAACCACAGTCAGTTTGACCTGGCCACTCTGAACATAGAAAACCGCATTGGCCAGGTCGCCTTGCGAGAAGATGCATTCCCCGGCCAGGTAATCGTGCCGCGACCTACCGGACATCAACCTGTTGATCGGGGTCTGAAGGTCAAAGGCGGGAGCAGGCACAGGCAAAGCGGTCATCGCTGTCGGAACCATCTTCAACTTGCGATCCGCAGCCTGAGGCAAAGAATATGGGCGGCCCGTCGTACCCCTGGGCGAAACGTTGGTCATTGTAGCGAACCTAGTGGCCATGATGGATTCCTTTCGATCTTGAAGCTTTGGTGCAAAGGATGAATTACTTTCATCCCTTGCGATCTCGATATATTGAACATAACGTGGTTGAGGATCGTCTTGGAATCGGCGAACCCTGTTATTCCTGTAGGCTTTGCCATGGTGACGCTGTAGGCGATTTCTTACGCTGTCGAGATATATGAATACAAGTCGCACCATGAACCGAGGAACTGCTTTCTTGGTTTCTTGTACTCTATATAGATGCGCTACTCGCGCACTTGCGGTGGACGCGTGTCGATTGGGTACAGGTCTTAGTTATACGAAGTAAGATGGCATCGGTCCCATAAAATATAATCGCCTGCACCGCTTTGTGCTGGCGCATGCCGAGGTGTTCTGGTACAAGGATCTAAACTGTAGATATCGAACTCAGCGGCTAGAGCGTGGCTGTCTTCAACGCGGACTTTGCCTCGTTGTCCATGATCTTCTGGATCGCCGGCGCAAGTTCTTCCGAGACGCTGTCTTTGTTGACATATTCGGCCGCGCCCGCCCGCAGGCAACGCAATGCGTACTGACTCTCAGACTGCACGCTCACCATAATAACGGGGAGCAAGGGGTAGGTGTGTTTTACATCCTTCAGGACTTCAAACCCACTGCGGCCCGGCATGTTGATGTCCAGCAGGAGCACGTCGGGTTGAGATCCGAGCAGACAGCTGATGACCTCGTCCCCGTTGGAGGCTTCGGAGAAGGAGGCGCCAGGAAAAGAGTCGACCAGAAGATCTCTCAGGCCGCGCCGTACGTTCGCGTGATCGTCCGCTATCAGTATGTTCATTGGTTTGCCTATTTGCCTGGCCGTTCTTCCGACCTGAATCCACTATAGCCGGGATTGAAATGAATCAATATCAGCATTGGCCTTGATTGTTGTAGGGTTTATTTCGTTCTCTGTGTAGGGGGATTCCTACATCGGCGGGCCAATTCAATCTAGCAGGCCGTGGGTCATGGCGTAGCGGGTCAATTCGGCGTTGCTCTTCATCTGCATCTTTTCCATGATGCGGGCCCGATAGGTGCTGATGGTCTTTACGCTGACGTGAAGGCTGTCACCGATCTCCGTCAGGGGTACTCCGGCGGCGATCATCCTCATGACCTCGTGTTCGCGGTCGGAGAGCAGCTCGTGCAGGGGCTTGTCGACTGGCTCGTCCAGGTTGGAGAGCAGCGCCTCCGCGAGGCTGTTGCTGATGTAGCGGCCGCCACTGAGTATCTTCTTGATGGCCAGCGCCAGCTCTTCGGGTGCGCCGTCCTTGTTGATATAGGCGGCAGCACCGGCCTTCAGACAGCGCACGGCATACTGCTCCTCAGGATGGCCACTGAGGATGATCACCGGCAAGCGCGGGTAATCGTGCTTCACATCGCGCAAAATGTCGATGCCACTGCGTCCCGGCATATTGATGTCCAGCAACAGCAAGGAGGCGTTGCGTGCTGCCAGGTGGCGCAGCACTTCGTCGCCGTTGGCGGCTTCTGAAAATTCCGCGCCGGGAAGAGCATCGGTCAAAATGTCTTTCAGCCCTCGGCGCACCACGGCATGGTCGTCCGCGATCAGGATGTGCATGTTTCGCCCCTCTCGGCGCGTGGAATGTCAACCGGAACGCGGACTGTGACC
>Ga0181529_10002192_pt1 | contig 23848 bp, 26 predicted proteins | sample PEATcosm2014_Bin_36_FD_119763 | JGI IMG/M metagenome (GOLD analysis project Ga0181529, IMG submission 119763) | Peatland microbial communities from MTU Mesocosm Facility, Houghton, MI, USA - PEATcosm2014_Bin10_30_metaG | ecosystem: Environmental > Terrestrial > Soil > Wetlands > Peat | place... | reverse complement strand
GCTTGCAAAAGCGGTTGCCCACGAGACAAATGCGCACTTCATGCGGGTGGTCGGGAGCGAACTCGTCCAGAAATATATCGGCGAAGGTGCCCGTCTCGTCCGCGAACTCTTCGACCTTGCAAAGAAGAAAGCACCGACTATTATCTTCATTGATGAGATCGATGCCGTGGGAGCATCCCGGACCGAGGCAAATACGTCGGGCGATCGCGAGGTGCAGCGTACCCTCATGCAGCTCCTGGCCGGCATGGATGGCTTTGAGAACCGGGGCGATGTGAAGATCATCGGTGCAACAAACCGGATCGATATCCTCGACAAGGCACTCCTCCGGCCCGGCAGGTTCGACCGGATCATCGAGATCCCGCTGCCGGACGAAGAGGGCCGGCTTTCAATCTTAAAGGTACACACCCGGTCCCTTGCGACAGACGATACGGTCATCCTGTCGGAGATTGCAAACCTGACCGAGGGGAAGAATGGCGCCGATCTCCGGGCAATATGCATGGAGGCCGGGATGTATGCCATCAGGAACGAGAGGGCCTCGATCACCCGCGGGGATTTCCTTTCTGCGATCGAGAAAGTGCGTCTCGATTTCAACCGCTCGCTTTCCGATGTGGAAGGCAGGATGTTTGCATAACCATTCCGGGACTTGCACGCGGTTCGTGAGACCGGAACTTTTTTTTATTGTCAAAAAAACGATCAGTCACGGTACGTTTTAACAAAATAACCGGAACCCCCGGGGCACAGCTGCTTTTCCCGGGATCGCGTGCCGATAAAGGGGTGTTATCGCCTCACTTTCGCAGGGGGCCTCAAAAGTGACCGTGAACTATTTTTCCCTGCAACGCCAAAATATAGGAATCAGGATTTAAACGGAGTGGAACAGAATGAGTGATCCAACGACACCAGACGATGCCCCGACAACCCCGGAAGAAAAGACCGGGCCGGTGGCGGAGAACACGGATGCCCCGGAGACTACCTCTGCGGATGAGAAAGAAGAACCAGCTGAATCAAAGGGTGCAGTCCCGGATCATGAGAAACGGGAGAAACGAAGGAACCTGCTGATTACCATCGGCGTGGCGGCAATCATCATCGTTGCCGCGGCATGTGCCTTTGTCTTCCTCACGCCGCAGGTGGCGATAAACGGTGACCAGGTATCTGTCTATTACACCGGGGCGTTCGAAAACGGGACCGTGTTTGACTCAAACCTGAACGGCACACCGCTCGAATTTACCCTGGGCAATAAAAGTGTCATTGCCGGGTTTGAAAATGCAGTGACCGGCATGTCGAAAAACCAGGTCAAAACAGTGACCATACCCTATACCGATGCCTACGGGGCGTATGACCCGGGACTTGTCCAGACCCTCAACCGTACCGGGCCTCTCGCAAATGTCTCCTTTACTGTCGGAAAAATCTACACCATTCATGATAAGGTTTCCAACACATACTCCCGCATAACAATTCTCAACGTTACCCCCACAACCATCACCTGGGATGCCAATAATCCCCTGGCCGGCGAGAACCTCACGTTCACGATAAAACTGGCAAACCTCACAAAAATGCAGTGAGTGGTATCCCGACATTGCTTTTTTTAAGAAAAGATCTCAAACATCCGGGAGCGGCGGTATTTGTCAAAGCCCCCGTGAGTGTGTATTTCTTTTACGATTGGGATCGTTGCCCTCACGGGAAAACTACTTCTTGACTGAGCGGGGGATGTGGCACTAAGGAAAAGCAAATGAAAAAATGATTGCCGGGTTATCCCCAGCCCACCAGTTCAAGAGTGGCCGATCCCGTCGATGAACTTGTCATTTCTTTCACCGGGACGGGAATACCCGATGCCGCCCAGTAGGTGATCGCAGTTTCATTTACGGTCTTGGTGTACTTGCTCGCCGCCGGGTAGGTCCCTGCCGGGACGGTTACCGGCTCGACGCCCGCGAACGTGAGCTGGGACTCATGATTGAAATTCTCCATTACCTGTGTCGAGAGCTGGGATGCGGGGATGTTCGTGGTCATGGTATGGCCATTATATGTCATGGTTGACGTGCCTCCGAGTATGTTTGCCATCGCTGTATCATAGTAAACATCGTATACCATGCTCGTTCCTGTTGAGGTCGTGACGGTCATCTTCATATGAATTGCCGGTGTCCCCTGGTAATCACCACTGGATCGCTCGCTTTTCATGTCCGTCGTCATCTCCTTTCCCCCATACGTGGCCGTAGTCTTGTATTCCACCCAGTTGTAGTTCGTCCCAAAGACCGATGAGGAGCTTACGGTCGAACCCGTTTGCTGCGACGATGATGAGGCAACACCGGATGATGTCCCGGCTGACGATGCTCCACTTGCCTGGGTCGACGTTGATGATGACGGGCTCGTGCTGGCACAACCTGCGATTGTAACGGCAATCACGATAAGCATGACTGCCACAATACCCACCTGTGTACACTTCATGATATATTCTCTCTCCACCTACCAGATACTCCCGGGCGATTCATCTTGTTTCAGGTGTAACTGTCGGCTTCAGGAAATTACTTTCACCGGTGTTCTATAAAATTGTATCGAAAATTCTCTATAAATTAGAACCTATAATGATGCAAAGAGACTAACCTGTAATGGAAAAGAGAATAAAACAAGGGGTTACCCGGGAACTCCGCCGCCGGTTGGATCACGGTTCAGGGTTGTCACCGGCGCCGGGCAACTCCCCTGCATCTTCCAGAGGGATCGGCTCCCCGATGTCTTCCACTTCGTCTTTGGTGCACCAGACTTCGATGGTGGTATCGGTGCCGGCAAGATCCCGGGAATAGTCCTCTCGTACCGAACCCGGCGACATCACGATCTGGCGGGCCAGTTTCCCGTGAGCAAAACCATAGAGACGGCGGAAGGTCCACGTTTTTCCGAGTATTGCAGTACGCTCGTAGTAGACATCCTGTGCAAGGGTCTGGGTGCAGAAGATCCCCGTTTCCACTTCAAAAAGCGTCTCTCTCACGTAGCGACGGATATACCAGCGCATCTCCGATACGAGCGAGAGGGCGCTCCCGAGCGTGGCAACCGTGATATACACGCCGCAGGGGATCTTTTTCGGGTGGTAAAAACGGAGTGCCAGACGGCTTGTCTCGGACGAGAAAAATGTGTGGTGGAGATCGATGCCTTCCCGCTGGATCAACAGAATTTTCATCCGGGCGCTCCGTGTTCCTGCCGATCGCCCCTGTTCCTAGGTCAGGTATACATTCGGGTATCGGTTATCGTGTCAGCCTTGACCTTGTGAACGGCACCGAGGAAGTCCGGCATCTCCACGGAGGGTGCGTCCCGGCGTACCGCCATCATGCCCGCTTCCCGGCAGATGGCCTGGAGTTCAGCCCCGGTGGCGGCATCGGTCATGGTTGCAATGACATCAAGGTTCACACCAGAAAGATGCATCTTTTTTGTGTGGATTTTTAAGATCTCAAGTCGTGCAGTCTGGTCGGGCAGCGGGATCTTGATCAACCGGTCGAACCTGCCAGGCCTGAGCAGGGCGGGGTCCAGCATATCCACCCTGTTTGTCGCTGCCATGATCCGGATCTCACCCCGGTTGTCAAATCCGTCCATCTCCGCGAGGAGCTGCATGAGCGTGCGCTGCACCTCGGCACTCCCGCTCGTCCCGTCGTTTGTCCGCATGCTGCCGACAGCATCGATCTCGTCGATAAAGACGATCGCCGGTGCCCGCTCGCGGGCGAGCGTGAAGAGCTCACGGACAAGCCCGGCCCCTTCGCCGATAAACTTGTGCACGAGTTCGCTTCCTGACATGCGGATGAAGGTGGCCTTGGCCTCGTGGGCAACCGCCTTTGCGATCAGGGTCTTTCCGGTCCCGGGCGAGCCGTAGAGCAGGATGCCCTTCGGGGGCTCGACACCGATACGCCGGAAGATCTCGGGTTTTGTGAGCGGGTACTCGACTGCTTCCCGCACTTCCTTAATCTCATCGGTGAGGCCGCCGATCTGCGCATAAGAGATCTCGGGGGACTCTTCCAGTTCCATCACCCGGACACGGGAATCGTACACGTTCCCGATCACCTTGACGATCGAGAGCGCGTTGTTGACGGCAACTTTCGTGCCGGGTTTTATCAGCGGACGGATTTCATCAGATGCATGGGTGAGGTACTCCTGGTTGTTCCCCTGCTGGCGGAGATAGATCTCGTTGTTCTCCAGAATATCGATGACCACCGCAACAAAGAGTGGCATGCGCTTGAGCTGGTTGTTCTCCCGTTTGAGCTGCGCATTTTCTTTCTGGAGATCTTCGGCTCTGACCTTCTGTTCAAGGAGCGCCGCCTCAAGCTCGTTTAACTGGATCTGGTATTTGAGCTCGTTCTGAGGGGCCGCGTTATCGACCGAGGTCTCTTCCATATTACTCATATATCTGCATCTTCAACCATTTATGTGGTGTGATTTTGCTCATTACCGGTCGCAGCATCTCAAGGGGCAGGGGAACGGGAAAACTTCTTGTCAGCCCGGCCCCGATATCGTTTCTTTCCGGGGTCGATCCCGAAACAGGGGTTATTATGGAGAAAGGCCACCCGCTCAAAGGTACTTCTGTGGCCGGTACCGTGCTCGCGTTTCCCTACGGCAAGGGGTCGACCGTCGGATCGTATGTGCTCTATGCCCTCGCACGGAACAGCCATGCCCCGGCGGCCATTGTGAATACCGAGGCTGAACCCATCATTGCCACCGGGGCGATTATCGGGAATATCCCCATGATCGACCGCCCGGATATCCCGCTTGGCCGGCTCATGAACGGGACACGCGTCACTGTAGATGGTGATCGCGGGACGATGGAATACGAGGGAGCTCTTCAGTAAGACGGGAAGAGCATTCCCCGCCCGCATGTACTGTTGAGTGCTGCCGTCCCGGAATGAAGCCCCGGTGGCGGAGTGATAATAATAATAGGTTTTCTAAAGAGCCAAGGAATCAACTATTTTAATATTTATGTACGATATAATTTCATGGATTCTCATAACTTCTTAGACGCTATTCTAACCCATGCAAAGCGTCCACCGTTAAAACGTGAAAGTAGAAAAATCGGATTTATACTCTATGAATGCTTTTACGGTTTGATAATATTTCTCAAAGCAGTATACAGACAGCTGCTAATTCTTATTATAATGATTCTTTGTGGGACAGCAATCTTTTCATACTATAATGCATTGCAGATAATACCGGCATTTCTGGCCTCAGTATCAATGATTACGACGTTAGGATTTTACGCTCCAAGTAACGTGTTTGCACCAGGGGGAGGACAGGAAGCAATTTTATTAATAATTATAATACTAGTATCATTTGCAACAGTTGCATGGATCGTTCAGAGTATTATAAGTGCAGCCATAGACACGGCTCTTGCGAAAGGAGAAGCGATGAAACGTCTGATATCACGGCTTAAAAACCACGGGATAGTTTATGGGTATGCTCATCTTGGAAGGTATGTTGTAAATAAGCTGGATGAGATTGAAGTGGATTATGTCGTTATTACCCCCACCGAAAAAATCTATCAGAATCTGTTGAACCAGGAAATTCTCACCATTTTTGATCATGGACTTCGCCCCATAGAAACACTGAAAGAAGCAGGAATAGAGCGTGCTTCGTTCATAGTAGCTGCCCATCATGAGGACCCTAATAACCTTATGTTTGTTCTGAGCGCACGGAAGTTGCGTCCTGATATAAAAATTATAACAGTGGTCCATGATGAGGATCTGGTAGAGACGGCGAAAAGCGCAGGAGCAGATGTTGTAATTCCCTCTACTGTGACTGTAGGGCATTTACTTGCATTGTCTGCTATAACCAATGATCTGGTAGGTGTAGTTTTTTCAGAGAAACTTGGCACAAAAGAGATAGCACAATTCTCTGTGTTCAAAACATCCTCTTTAATTGGTCAACCTCTTGAAGAAATAGCAAAATATGCCAGTATTATCGGAATTATAAGAGGGGACACTGTGCAGAACATTTTTACAAAGGATTTTGCAATCCAAGAAAATGATACAATACTGGTTCTGGGAGATCCAAAGAATTTGGAATTGCTGGAAAAGAATGCAAAAGCGATCTGATTTTATAGTATAAAGGTTGGCTCTTCATACGTGGTTCTGTCAAGTTTTAGGGGGGACATCCATATCTTCGGTGTAGACTGTACTGTAACTCCTGAAACAAATACTCTCCTTTTTTGATTGAAGAAAAGAAAAATTCGATTTCGTCGGTGTTTTTTGTCGGTGTTGGTGCGTTAAAGGGATGTAACAAAAATAATCTTGTCGTAACACCTGCTTGTCAATTATTTAAATATCCTGCAAATGCACCAGAACCAATGGTTGGCGTTCAGGGAATGACATCGCCATGAGAGATTGCATCCTCTACCTTCTCGATTTCCTTTTCCTTATTTTCACCTCCACCTTCTTCATGGGATGTTGTCTTTTTTATCATCGCCTTGATCTCGTCAATATGTTTGAACTGAATGACATACCAGTCGTCCTGTAAGGCCACTTCATGTACTGGTTCAAGATTATACTGCGCAAGAATACCCCATAGAGAATCTCTATTAACTTCTAACGTAAGTTCATGTGAACTGCCCTTTTGATATGCAACCCATAAGTACCCTCCGTGGAGATGAGCCGAGACCAGATTCCCTGCGATATGGCTTGCCTGTTCCAGATCATGGATAAATGCCAAAACGAATGGATATTTTTTCAGTGGATCAAGATGCTCCTGAACTTCCAAGCCATCAAACAATTGTTTGATGCAGTCGGGCGCACTCATGATGAGAATGGGGCGGCTTTTAGTGTCGAGATTTAGCTTTTGAAGAAGCGGGTGCATAGCTGACACCTCTATGCAATAGAGTGTAAAGGATATACTTCAATATTGGGGTCTTTGGGTTCTGTCAAGTTGTCGGCAGTTCCAATTTTTTTCACTCCAATGAAAAGTTACAATCTACCGCAGACTCGACAGAACCAAAGATCGCAACGAACAAATAAAGCAACCTCCCATCCACTGGTATGAGAGCCAGTGCATTCATTGTGGTTATTTTTCTCATCTGTGGTGCGGTTGCTATCGCCGGCTGCACCAGTTCGCAGTCCGCAACCGCCCTTTCAGGAAGTTCATCTTCATCATCCGGCACGACCGCTTCTCCCAGCCTCACCACGGGCCCTACCGATGTGATGCCCTCGAATATTGCTGTGACGGTCACGGTCGGGGAGAAAGATTACCTTGGTAAGATCCCTGTGACATTCAACGGGGGCCAGGGACAGAACAATGTCCATACGATTACCGTTACCATGACCCGGGCCGATGGATCAACCCAGACCGAAACGCTCGGGTCAGATGCAGGTGACACCATTAATCTCGACGGGACACGCGGCAGTGGATCCTTATCAGGCCAGTCCGACCGTGTTCAGGTCTCGATCACGATGAACAACGGTATAACCTACAATGTAGCCGATGTCCTCCGGGAGTACCGCTCGCGAAGCGGAACCGGTGCATAACCGGCAGATCCTTTTTTTACGATACGTGAGGACTGGTACGCACCATGCGGGTGAACTGGCGGGAGATCCCTGCAGCACGTAATTCATGTGCTGTCCTGCTGGCTGCATGCGAAAAATCCGGCTGGCTCCTTCGCCCGGTCGCGAAACCAGAACCCGATATCACCTGTTATTCCCTGAATTCGATCAGTGAACCCCGGTTCCGTGACGAGATCGCGGATGCGGGTTGTATCACGGTTGCCGGCGGGCCGCATGCAACAGCCTGCCGGCAGGAGGTTGCCACGTATGCCGATTACGTTGTCGTAGGTGAAGGTGAATACACGCTTCCGCTCCTGCTATCAGATCTCGAAGCCGGAAGGGACGGGCATATCCCCGGCGTCGCGACCCGTGACTGGTACGAGCCGGCAAAAAGCAGCGTCCGGCTCGATGGTTATCCACCGTTTTCCGAGATACAGGGGTACGTGGAGATCTCCCGCGGCTGCCCGTATGCCTGCAGTTACTGCCAGACACCGCAGATATTCGGGCACTGCATGAGGCACCGGTCGATCGATGAGATCGCCCGGTACGCAAACCGGTACGGCCAGGCACGCTTTGTCACCCCCAATGCGTTTGCCTATGGTTCGGATGGCATCCACCCCCGGTTCGATAAAATCGGACACCTCTTACGCAAATGTTCCCACCAGATCTTTTTCGGGACGTTCCCCAGTGAAGTCAGGCCGGAGTTTATCTGCGAGGAATCACTTGCCCTGATCTCGGATTACTGCACCAACACAAAACTGCACTTTGGCGCCCAGTCGGGGAGCGATACCATCCTCTCCCGGCTGCACCGGGGACACACGATTGCGGATGCAATGCGGGCAGCAGAACTCTGCCATGACGCAGGGATCACACCGATTGTCGATTTCATTGTCGGGTTCCCGTTCGAGACCGACCATGACCAGCGGGAGACCCTTGCCGCCATACAGGAAATTGCCAGGATCGGAAAAGTCCACGTTCACCGGTTCATCCCGCTTCCCGGTACGCCGCTTGCCGGAACCCGTGCGCGATCGCTCCTGCCAGAGACCGAGAAAACCTGCGGCGATCTCGCTCTCGGAGGGAAACTGACCGGTTCGTGGAACGAGCCTGAGATAAGGTTTTTTAGGAAATAGTAAACAGAGAAAATTTAGGCTCTGTTAACTTGTTATGAGACAATCAATTTTTCAATGCCTGAAAAAATTCTCAATCCCTCACCAAGTTAACAGAACCGTAAAAATCATCGTCCGGCGTTTGTCGTGAGCCGGACTTTCACGGAATCTTTTTCGATCTGTTCTCTCTCAAGCGTATATCCCCTGCGCTCGGCCTCGACCTCAATCCAAGGCGGGACATGGCTGCATACGACCTCAAGGACCAGAAATCCGCCGCTCTGGATAAACGGCTGGAGCACCTGCTTGCTGGAGAGGTCCGGGCGTTTTCCCTGGACTTCCTTTATCGAAATAAAGAAGTTCCCCGGGGTTTTTTCCTTTGGTTTTGGGATGTCGGCAACCTGGGCTTTCCCGGCAACGGATTGTTTTTCTTTTTCTTCGTCTGCCCAGATCTGGTTGAGAAATTCATCCGGTTTTCCCGTGATCTCCCAGATGGCAAGGCCGGCTTTTTCAAGCTCGAAATACGGCGCCCCGCTCGCGGATCGCGTAACGATAATCCTGCAGCATTTCAGGAAATCAAGGACACCGGATATCTGTGTGCGCATACCCCTGAGGCCATTTGACAGGTCAAGGACAAACGGTAACTCCCGTACTTTTTCCCATGCATTCCCAGTCCGGCTAAATACGGCAATCGTTCCCGGTTCGTTCAGCGTCGCCGTAGTTCCGTCGCTGCCAAGGATTACGGTTATCTCTTCTGCCATCATCTGCTCCAGTTGTCCTGTCACTGCGTACCGGGCCGTTATATGAGCAGCCGTTCCACGGTTTTCCCGCCTTCGATGTGCTCATCCATGATTTCGGTCACATCATCGGGAGTGACGGAACAGTACCAGACATTGTCCGGGTAGACAACCACGATCGGTCCCTTGTCGCAGATCCCAAAGCAGCCGGTGTTTGACAAGAAAACATCCCCGCCACAATCCCGCTCTTCGATCTCTTCCATGAAACGTGACATGATGTCGACGCTATCTTTTGCGTGGCAGAATCCTTTCTGCTGCCCGTTTGCACGGGAGCTTGTACAGACAAAAATATGATGTTTTGGTTTTTGCATAGTCTAAATCCCTTCTGAGATGCAGAGTTTTTCTTTGATCTTCTGGCGGTACGTCGCGTATTTGTGCTCGAGAAGCGTGTTCGTAAACCGGTCGAGAAACGTTAAAGTGCCCCGGTACCCGGCCGACAGGATCCTTTGTCCCCCGATACGGTCGTGGATCGGGTACCCCATCCTGACGAGGGGAATGTCATGACGCTCGGAGAGCGATTTTCCCCCGGAATGCCCGATGGCGATATTTGCCTGCGCCCCAAGTGCGGCCGCCTCTATTGCGGCAAAGTCTGCTTCCTCAAGCAGGACCGGTTGTTCGTCGGCATTCCGGATCAGCGGCGCGAGCAGTTCTGCAAGGTGGCTGGTTTTCGAGCCGCTCGCAATCACAAGCGGCATGGCCCCGTTTTCGGCACAGGCCGAGGAAAAAGCGTACACGAGTTCCGGTTCGCCGTACACGACAGGCCGGCCGTCCGCGTTGTACTTGTGCGAGTCGGCCATGCCGTCAAGGAGCCACCCGCGTTCGAGCGCGAGCTCTTCGGGCAGGACATTCCCGGTGATTTTTGATAAGGTCCCGATGAGGAGATCCGTATTTTCAAGGCCGATCGGGAGCGGCAGGTTCACGAGCGGGACATTGTACTCCTGCTGGAGGAAGAGGCCCGGCGAGAGGCTGTCGGGGCAGGTTGTCCCGAACTGGATGGTCATGGGGGCCCCCGGCATCTCCGCGATCTCCTTAACGGTCGTGCCCCCGGTCGGGATCTTCTGGTATTTCTCGCCAAACGGCCGGTCGAGCGTCATGGAGAAATCCGGCAGCAGCGTGTACTCGATACCCATGAGGCCGAGGATACGTTTGATCTCCCGTATATCGGCCGGGCTGATGTTCGGGACTATCACATTGATGCGCCGGTGGGACTGCGCGGGATGTGCATAGTAGGCGACAATCCCCCGGGCTGCTGCCCAGAACCCTTCGGTGTGCGTGCCACTATAACTGGGAGTCGGTACCGGGATGATATCGATCCCGGTGATTTTTTTCTCCGCAATATACGATGCGACAATCCGGTCGATGTCCTCGCCCATCGTTTCCGCGAGGCAGGTGGTCAGGATGCCAAGGACTTTTGGCTGGTAGACCCGGATCACGTTGTCCATTGCTTTTTTGAGGTTCGCCTCGCCGCCATGGATCGTCTGTTTCTCGTTTAACGAGGAAGATGCGATGTCAACCGGCTCGTTGAAGTGCTCGACATTTGCAAGCCGCATGTAGGTGCTGCACCCCTGCGAGCCGTGGACGAGCACCATCGCGTTCTCGATCCCTTTGAATGCGACGACACCACCAATCGGCATGCACATGTTGCACTGGTTCTCGTTTACCTGTTTTACCCGGGCCTGCACTAGGGCGGGGACTGTCGCTTCACTGGCCATGGACGTTCCCTCCGGGAAGTGCGGTTTTAAGGCCCTGCCAGACCGGCGAGCACGTAGTGACATAGACCTCGCGGGCAAACCTGACTGAGCCGTCAAACCCGGCAAGGCCGTCTTTCCTGTCGTGGTTGTGATCGACAAAGCCGATACCGAGTTTGTAGGCGAGGACGCGTTCCTTGACGCCACCGATCATGACATCGACTTTTTTCTCAACAAGGAATTTTTCCAGTTCCGCCGGGTTCGCATCATCGATGATGACCGTTCCTTCGGAAAGGATCCGGCTCATGCTTTCGTACTCGTCCTGTTTGCCAGTCTGGGTCCCGGTAAGGACAATTTCCATCCCGAGGCCGCGGAGCTGGCGGATGATCGCGATGGCCTTGTAGGCCCCGCCGACATAGATCGCGGCGCGTTTTCCCCGCAGTCTGCTGCGGTATTTCTCGATTGCCGGCCGGATCCGGGTCATCTCACTGGAGATAAGAGCCTCGGTACGTTCCGTGATCGCCGGATCATCAAAGAACGCTGCGATTTTACGCAGGCTCTCTGCCGTGTTTTCCGGTCCGAAGAAATTCACGCCCATGTAGGGTGTGCCAAACGTGCGTTCGAGGTTCTGGGCCACCCAGTGCATGGAACCGGTACACTGGACCAGGTTCAGGCAGGCAGACGGCGCCCGTTTGAGGGCCGCGACGGTCGAATCGCCGGTAAAGGCGACATTGATCTCAACGCCAATCTCCCGCAGGTAGCGCTCGGCCAGCCATTTTTCCCCGCCGAGGTTGTATTCCCCGAGGAAGTTAATCTTCCTGGTTTTCTCAATGACTTCCCCGTCTTTTGGGCGGATAAGCCGGAGCAGCGCCTCTGCTGCCGCACGGTACCCGACAACCTTGTTGCCGGAAATAAAGCCGCTGGACTCTACCGGGATGACGTCGATGTTGTGGCGGGCCGATGCCGCTTTGCAGACAGCAATGATATCATCGCCAATCATGCCCGAGACGCAGGTCGCATAGACAAATACTGCCGGGGGGTAGTATTTTTCCACGACTTCGTCGATACAGGCCGCGAGTTTCTTCTCGCCACCAAAGATGACGTCTCTTTCTTTCATGTCGGTCGAGAAACTGTTGCGGAACAGTTCGGAACCGCTTGAAAGGCTGCCCCGGATATCCATCGTGTACGTGGCACACCCGATCGGCCCGTGGACTAGGTGGACGGCGTCGGTCACCGGGTTGAGGACGACCCGGGCCCCGCAGAATACGCAGGCCCGCTGGCTGACCGAGCCGGCCAGGCTGTCGTCTGCACAATGGATGCGGGTCCGGCTTGTGCCGGCGGTCTGGATGGAGTCCTGCCGTTCATCGATGCAGGCGACCGCTGCTGCCGGGAGTGCGCATGAATCTTCCATCAGGTTTCACCTCCGTTTTTTTCCTGTATTTTTTACAGCACCAGTTCAAAGTCCTCGTCCGCCGCATCGCGATCCCGGCGTTCAAGCAGGGCATCGCTGATCTGCTCGATCAGGCGCAGGCAACCCCGGTAGCCGACCACCGGCATGAGCGGGTGTACGGCCCGGTCAAGAATAGGAAAGCCGAACCGGACGAGTGGGATGTCCTCGGCCCGTGCGATGTACTTCCCGTAGGTCGTGCCGATCATCAGGTCGACCTTCTCTTCCCGGATCCACTGCTGGAGCTCGAAGAGGTCGCCTTCCACTTTGACTTTGCTTCCCTCTATGCCCGCATCGGCAAGCATCTTCTGGATTGTTGCTTCGAACTCCTTACCGGGCGTACCCGTGAGCATGTATTTCGGGATCATGCCCATCGTAAGCGCGAACTCGGTCATCGCGATCACGTGATCGGGATCGCCAAAGATTGCGATTTTCTTTCCTTGGTAGTGGAAATGGGTGTCAATCAGCGTATCGATGACCTGGCCACGTTCGAGGGTCAGTTCCTCCGGGACTTCGATACCGAACCAGTCTTTCAATGCCATGACGAAGTCGTCGGTGGCCTTGAGTCCGATGGGGAGTTTTAAGGGAATACCGGTGACGCCGCATTTCTCCTGGAGGAGATCTGCTGCATCGTGGGACGCAAATGCGCCAAGCGCGAGCGTGACTTCGGAGTTTCCTGAATCCCGGATCTCGGCAACTGTGGCTCCGCCATCGGGATACATCTGGTACCTGCTCGTGAGCGGCGAGTCAAGGACGCCGGACGTGTCCGGGAACATGATCAGTTTTATGCCAAGGGCGTTCACGATCCGCCGGATCTCCCGCATGTCGCCGGGATTGATAAAGCCGGGCAGCACGTTTACCTGCTCTTTTTTGGTGGGGCCGTCCGACTGTGCCAGGTATGAGACCATCGCTTTGCACATGTTGGAGAAACCCGTGATGTGCGAGCCCACGTAACTGGGCGTGTTGGCGTGGATGACCACTTTTCCTTCGGGAATCTCGGCCTGCTTGATAATGTTTGGGACATCATCACCAATCGTCTCCGAGAGGCAGGTCGTGTGGATAGCCATGATCTCGGGGTTGTAGATCGAAAAGACGTTTTTTATCGAGGTCTTTAAGTTCGCTGCACCGCCAAAGACCGAAGCCCCTTCGGTAAAGGAACTCGATGATGCAAGCACCGGGTCACGGAAATGCCGGGTCAGGTGCATGCGGTGGTACGCACAGCAGCCCTGCGAGCCGTGGCTGTGGGGCAGGCACCCGTGGATGCCAAGGGCGGCATACATGGCGCCCATCGGCTGGCAGGTTTTTGCCGGGTTGATTTTTCCTATCGTATGTTCGGGATGACCTTCGGGGATACAGTCAAGCATGGTTCTCACCTCCCGGTCCGGCAGGTACAGGTTCCTCTTTTTTCTCCCATGGCGGGACGATCATTTTCCAGGCCGGTGTCGTGAGCGCCTGAGCGACATCATGTGCGAAGTTGATCGCACCGTTGTAACCGGCATAGGGCCCGGCATAGTCGTACGAGTGCATCTGTTTCGCAGGGACCCCCATCTTTTCCGAGATATACTTGTCCCGGACACCAGAGAATATCAGGTCCGGCTTGATGCTGGCGACCAGTTCTTCCACTTCGTGATGGTTGCAGTCATCGACCATGATCTCGCCCGATTTCATGTTCGGGTACATGCCTTCGTAGTAGTTGAGCGGGACCTCTTTTTTGAGTGCTTCAAAGCGTTCTTTTGAGAGATGTAAGTAGTCGTGGGATTCACGGTACAGTTTTTCATCCGGTGTGAGGTGGAGTTCGGGAATGTTTTTTGAGTCCGCGTCGCTTTTTATCGTGGGAATGACCTGCCGCCCCTCATAATCGTCGCGGTGGGCAAACTCGTAACCCGCGACCACAACTTCCATGCCGAGATCGCGGAGCAGGTACTGGTAGTGGTGGCTCCGCGAACCGCCGACAAAGACAAAAGCCTTTTTCCCCTCGCAGATCTTGCGGTACTGTTCGAGGATCGGTGTGATCCGTGCGGTCTCCCGTGCGATCATGACCTCGGTCTGTTCTTCAAGTTCCGGGTCGTCAAAGCATTTTGCCATCTGGCGCAGCGCCTGACTGGTCGCTTCCACGCCGACGAAATTCACCTTGAGCCACGGAATGCCGTAACGGGTCTCCATCATCTCGGCGATGTAGTTGATCGACCGGTGGCACTGTACGAGGTTTAAGTCAGCGAGGTGCAGGTTTTTGATGTCCAGATAACTTGCATCGCCGGTCATCACGCAGTTGACCGTGTAGCCGCACTCTTTTAAGATGCGTTCCTGTTCCCAGCCATCTCCTCCGATGTTGTACTCGCCCAGGATATTTATGACGTGTTTACCGGGTTTTTTCTCCGTGCCGGTCCCAATCACGTTCTGCATGATGTTGTTGTTTGCAATGTGGTGGCCGGCAGACTGGCTGACTCCCTTGTAGCCTTCGCAGGAGTACGCAAGTACCTGAATCCCGTGACGCTCCTGCGCGGCCTTTGCCACCGCGACGATATCGTCACCGATAAGCCCGACCGGGCACGTCGAGCAGATGTTGACAGCCCGGGGGTGGAACATCGCAATGACCTCATCGATCATCTTTGCCAGTTTCTTGTCGCCGCCAAAGACGATATCCGGCTCCTGCATATCGGTTGTAAAGCAGAGCTGGCCGTAGATTTTGTCTTTTGGCGTTAACGCATCTGCCCGCGCCTTGTTCCGGCGCGTGCCCCAGCTGTAGTACCCGCAGCCGACCGGGCCGTGGGTGATAGTGAGCATGTCCTTGATCGGCCCGACCACTACGCCTTTGCACCCGGCATACGCACAGCCGCGCTGCGAGATGATACCGGGAATCGTCCGCGTGTTGGCTTCGATCTGCGGACAGGTCTCTGCGGCCTCGGTTTTTACCACGAGATGTTTCTTCCGGTTTTTTTTCACGATCTCCGGGTACTGATCGAACATCTCGTCTACCGTTGCATCCATTCCATCCATGTGTTTTTGCCTCCTTTTACCAGATGGCGGCTTCCCCTGTTTCACCGGTGCGGACCCGGATTGCATCCATGATGGGCAGGACGAAGATCGTCCCGTCACCGATTCCGTGTTCGGTCCGGTTTGCGGTTATGATCGCTTCGACAATTCGTGGCACGTCGTCATCGTGCGCAAGGATGGTAAAGAGGCGGCGCGGAAAGAACCGCGAACCGTCAAGGAATCCCGTCACCTGTTTCTCTGTATCAGCTGCCTCGCTGAACTCATCGATCCCCATCGAAAGGAGTTTATTTTTGCATTCTTCGATAACCGTGGGGTCTGTTACGAGCCTTCCACGCCCGAGGACTTTTACCGCGGTAAAGCCGGCGACTCCGGCTGCGACAAGTGCTTTTTTCGTGGCACCGGTCTTTTTCATCCGGACTATGGCCATGATCTCTCTCATCGCCATTCCTCTACAGGCCTTTGCTGTTTTTTGAGATAGTGTAGACTTCTTCGACAGGGCCGACAAAGATCTTGCCATCGCCAAACGTTCCTTCCTTTCCCGTCCGTGCAGTGTCAAGAATGATTTTGACAACCTTGTCCTTCTCCTCGTCGGGGATGACCATCAAGATGAGGACCTTTGGGATCTCATCGTAGACCATCCCCCCGATCTTAATCCCTTTCTGCTTGCCCCGGCCTACAACATCGACCATTGTTGCGGCATTGAATCCTGCCGTGGACAGGTTCGCGAGCACTTCGTCTTTCTTCTCAGGTCGTACAATCGCCCTTATCAGTAACATGCTTCCGCCTCGTTTTCGCCAGTCTGTTTTTCACTCTGCTGATAGTTGTACGTTTTTTTACAGGGCATCCATGAACCCGTGCTGCATCATGAGTTCTTCAAGCCGGTCCTGGGTCATCGGTTTCGGAATGACGAACATTTTGTTTTCATCAATGGCCTTTGCCAAGTTCCGGTACTCGTTTGCTTGGTTTGAGGTCGGGTCGAAGTCGATGACCGTCTTCTTGTGGATCTCGGCACGCTGGACAAGGTTGTCACGCGGGACAAAGTAGATGAGCTGCGACCCAAGTTCTTTTGCAAATGCTTCAAGCAGCGGACGTTCGTTGTCGACATTGCGGCTGTTACAGATGATTCCACCGAGCCGGACTTTGCCGTTTATCGCGTATTTCTGGATCCCTTTGGAGATGTTGTTTGCCGCGTACAAGGCCATGAGTTCTCCCGACGCGACGATATAGATCTCTTCGGCTTTTCCTTCCCGGATCGGCATTGCAAATCCCCCGCAGACCACATCCCCCAGCACATCGTAGAAGACATAGTTGAGGTCGTCGGTGTATGCCCCGAGTGACTCAAGTAGGTTGATAGCGGTAATGATCCCACGGCCGGCACAGCCGACACCGGGTTCAGGCCCTCCGGACTCGACACACATCGTATTCTTAAATCCGGGTTTGAGGATTGCATCGAGCTCAATGTCATCCCCTTCGTCCCTGAGCGTGTCAAGCACGGTCTTCTGGCAGAGCCCGTGCAGCAAAAGCCGTGTTGAATCCGCTTTTGGATCGCAGCCAACCACCATGATCTTCTTTCCGGCTTCTGCCAGTGCCGCTACCGTGTTCTGCGTTGTGGTTGATTTGCCAATACCGCCTTTTCCGTAAATTGCTACCTGTCGTTTCATTGGATGATACCTCAGTTCGTTTTCACTTTTTGTCCGCGAGATTATTCCCGGATCCTAGCCGTATGGTCACAGGTTCCGGTGTCCGATTTTTTATGCAGACAGGTCCTGGAAATCATGTACATTTTGGTTGTGCAGGAACCCTGTAAGGAGCTGACCGGATCACGGTCCGGGTTTCCTTCTGCCTGCCGTACCCAACTCCCGGTTCGGGACTGCTGGCGTTGCACGCACATGATTATATCCGGTACCGTGGTTCCGGATCCTATTACATGCGTGAGCCGTTTTGTCATTCCGCCCGGAAATAGATCGGCAGCTTCAGATTGTGCCTTGCAACAACCGGGCGTAACAGGCCAGTCCTGTTCACTTCCTGGAGTCGTTGCACCGCTGGCAGCCACCGGTTCTCAGGTGATACCTCTGATGCATATGCAGTTTTTCGCATCTTTCCTCCTTTTACACATTACAATTGGCTTACAAATATTTATATGTTATAGTAGGAATCATCCTTCTACCTAACATAATTATAAATAATTATCAACTATGCTAAAAAATGGGCTCTGTCAAGTCGTCGGGAGTTATGACAAATACTACGTCGAAAAATATATGTCCCCCCCCGAAGATTTGACAGAGCTTTTTGATGATCCGTCATCAGTAACCGGATGCATTTATGAGAAAAGACACCATGAATTTATTTTTTTAGTGGTGATGCATCAGGTATGCAGCAAAGACGATCAGTGCCGCTATGAGCAGAAAACCAACAAAAACCAGAATGGTTCGCACCCAGATCTGGCGGGTGGTGAGCACTCCACCGCCGGCTGCTGCCTCTGGATCCAAAGGGAATTGCGAGAGATCGAGATCCGCATAATTATTCAGATCTTTCCGGAATGCGCTCGCAGACCGGTAACGTTCATCGGGGTTGCGGCGTATCGATTTCAGTATCACGGCCTCCACTCCAGCTGGAATTGAGGGCTGGATCATGCTGGGAGAAACCGGAACGCCTGTCAGGTGCTGGTTCATGACTGCAAGGGCATTGTCTCCCTCAAAAGGCAGGGTCCCGGTCAGCATCTCATAAACGATCATCCCGAGTGCATACACATCGGTACGTTCATCTCCCCGTTTTCCTTGGATCTGCTCTGGCGCCATATAATCCGGTGTCCCAAAGGCATTCGATGCCCATCTCCATGTCACACGGCGGGAACCTTCGAGCAGTGCACTCCCGAAATCAATGATATGGATCCTGCCATCAGGCCCGACAATAATATTCTCCGGTTTGAGATCCCGGTGACAGACACCGTGCGAATGCAGGTAGTCAATCGCCTCAGCGAGTTGGTCGGCAAGGGAAAGTCCTTCCCTAAGTGGGAGGGGTGCTTTTTCGCTGATGTATGTGCGCAGCGACGGGCCCTCGATATATTCCATGACAAGGAAGACGGAATCAGGCCCTTCCAAAAAGCTGATTGTTCGCGGAATTGCGGGATGGTCCAGTTTCTGCCCGATGGCAACCTCCCGGCGGAAACGTTCGTACGTTGCCTGATCCCCAAGCAGGGATACTTCGGGAAACTTCAGGATCACCAGGGTGCTGTCAGGGGCATATGCCTTGTAGATCTGGCTGAATCCACCCTGGCCAAGTAAGCCTATGATCTTATAATCGCAGACCGTGTCACCTGATTTAAGCATCGTCGGCACCTTATCAAATTAGGGGACTATCAGAAATTTCCCTTAATGCCTTATTTTCTCAAGTCTGTCGCATGTCCTGATTTTCATCTCCAAACCTCATCAGTCCGGACCTTGGCCATCAGGTCGAGCGGCCAGACAAATATCTTCCCGTCGCCAAAATTCCCTGTCCGTCCTGCAGACCGGATGATCGCAATGATCGGATCGACATCATCGTCATTGACAGCCATCTGGAGCATGATCTTGGGGAGGGTGTCCACTTCAACCATTGCCCCCCGGTACTCAAGTGTGATGCCTTTCTGTTCTCCCCGTCCGGTTATCTCCATGATACTCATGGCGATGAAACCCTTCTCTTCGAGCGCCTTTTTTACGCTGTCCAGCTTCTCGGACCGGATTATTGCCTGAACCATCTTCATGAAGTTCCCTCCTCTGTTATGTGAACACTTATTTTTTGATTTTTTCTCGTTCTAACCCTCTGGTGATGTTGATTTATATAATTTTATTGACCGGCGGCACAATTGCATTTGCGGTTGAATGCCAATTCTATACCTCATTAATTTTATCAAATCCACCTCCGCGTTGCAGAAGCAACCTGCCAGTGATGGGGTTGTAGCAAGCGGATAAACGGGTATTTATACCAGCGCACTGTCGCCTTGTTCCCCGTTCCTTACCCGGATCGCGCTGATCATGGGACATACAAAGATCTTCCCGTCCCCATGGCAACCGGTCCGGTTTGTGGCGATCAGTACACCAATGATGGGTCTAACATCGCTGTCGTTTGCCACGATAATGAGCATTCTTTTGGGCAGGAACTCGGGGTTCCTCTCATGTTCGGTCGGCCGGCTCGTCAAATGTGCCGACACAGGAACATCATCCTGCCCCCGGAGAGGGTGCCTGCCAATATACGGGGGGCACCCCCCCGCGGGGAGCCGCCGGGACGGGATCATTCCTTTCTGAAGGCCTCTTCCCGTGACATGTAAAAACGTAACCCCCTTCACGTTAATCATCCTGAGCGCGGATTTGGTCTCTTCTACTTTCTCATTTCTTATGATGGCGATGATCTTTTTCATACGGTGTTACCGGTCTTTCCCGGAGGATCCGCACCGGTCCCGCGGCATTCAGCTGTCCTGATCGTGTACGCGTCCTCAACATAGGTCACAAAGATCTTGCCGTCCCCGACAGCCCCGTGTCCAGGATTCTCTTTCTGCCAGGTCTTTGCCGTGGTACTGATGATTTTTACGGCATGCGCGACATCGATATCCGAGAGGACCAGCATGAGCATCTCTTTTGGGATCTCCGAATAGTTGACAAGCCCCGCCGTAATTCCCATTTCAGCGCCGTGACCGGTAGCATGGAGGCGTGTCATCGCTGAAATGCCGATCTTCTCCAGTGCATCGATCACTTTTTGCGAATATTCTGGTCGGATGATCGCCCAGATCATCTTCATGGGAACATCACGCGTCCGTCAAGGTTACCGTAGAGTTTCTGTCTCTCCGTTACACGGCTGCAATGTCGCCAATCACGGGTTGCCCTGTCGCTTTGTTTCATACCTTCTCGTGGATGGCTGCGTTTGCCGGTCATACTGTTCCCGATTACCCTTTTCCAAGGAGTGACCGCCATGAAAACGGAATGACTGCTTGTTTTCCGACGATGTCTATGTGGAACATGATGCCGGTGATGTTATCCGGTGCTCCCCGGCTCAGGGCAAACCTGACCAATTTTTCACATTCCCGGCTCATGTTATTCCCCCGCAGGGCGGACAGGATCTCCTCATCAGTGAGTTCTGACCACAATCCGTCGCTGCAGAGAAGATAGGTGTCGCCCGGCTGTGTCTGCTGGCGGGCAATATCAGCATTCATGAAAGGGTCCCCGCCAACAGAACGGGTGAGCTGGTGACGGCCCGGATGCTCCGAGGCCTGTTTAGTGGTGATCAAGTGCAGCTTGAGCATATCGTTTGCCATAGTGTGATCCCGGGTAAGCTGAGCAATATGATCATCCCTCATCCGGTAGAGTCGGCAGTCACCGATATGGCCGACAACCAGTGAATCGTTGTCCAAAGCGACGATGGTCAAGGTAGTCTGCATTTTCTGGAATAATTCCGGATCTGACTGGGCCACGCAGAAAATATTCTGGTTTGCTTTCTGCATTGCCCGGCTGATCATACGATCCGCCTCCCCTCCGTGCCAAGTATGGAACTCCTCTTTTACAGATTTAAGGGCCATCCTGCTCGCGATTGCCCCACCACGGTGTCCGCCAAGGCCGTCAGCCACAGCGAAGATATACCGTGATGAAGATTCGGTATCGGTTTTACTTTCAACAACATGGGTAACCCAGTGGGCGTCCTCATTCTGCGATCGCGTCAGGCCCTGATGGGTGATAGCCCGCCATGTCACGATTACACCCACCAGATTTGGCGCCTTGTCTGCGGGCATGGTTATGGAATTTTCTCCCATGATGACCGCCTGATTTTTTCGTCGATGAAAAGATAAGAATACCGGGTCCTGTTCATTACCTGACAGGCAATATTCCGGTATTCTTTTTCATACTTCATCCCGGCTTTTTTGTTCATCATCCATGCCAAAGGTTATGCATTGTCCTGTTCCAGTCCGGTTGCCTGGGGCAGGTGTCCGGTCATGACCGGGCGACCCTGTTTTCTGGTGTTACTGATAAACCAGACCGCTCCCGCCACCAGCCAGACCACAACCATCGCAATGGCAATCAGGGCATCTGTTGCCGAACTGCCCCCGGCACTGATACCAAGCCAGACAACTGCACCGAGCATGACAAAATTTGCGAGGAAACCCAGCAACGGCACTACCCGGTGTTTCAGGAAACTGGCGTCCGGACGGTGGAAGAAGGCCCAGAGTGCTATGAGGTTTGTCAGGCCGTAGAGAAGGAACGTGCCGGTATTGGATGCGAGCGTAATCTGGGTCAGGTTATCCACATTAAGAACACCGTATGCGCCCAAAGCTGCAGATACCCCGACAAGGATCCAGATGCCATAGTGCGGAGTGTCGTACGTTCCGTGAAGGATACCAAGCAGGGTGGGCATCTCTTTGTCTTTTCCCATGGCATAGGTGATCCGCACACCCGTGTTAAGGCAGGCAAGCGTTGTCCCGATCAGTGCGAGTACAACTGTCGCAGCCATGATCAGCACCAGTGCAAACCCGGTGCCGCCCAACATCTGGTCGCCGATTACTCGGATCATATCACCAATGGGGGCGCCGGATGCTGCTGCTGCCGCATAGCCCGAGACCGCAGCCCCGGTCGGATCGGTGCCTGTCAGCTGGGGGCCGATAAAATAATTTGCAGCGAAATACTCGAACAGGTACGCGAACGCACCCTGGATGATAAGCGAGAGGAGAATCGCTTTTTTAATATCCTGTTTTGGCCTGAGGGCTTCAGAACCCAGTGACGTCACCGACTCGAACCCCACCAGCAGCAGGATGGCGATGGTTGACTGGAATAACAGGTTTGTGAAGTTGTGCGGCATGAGTATTGTGGAAACGGACTGGGCATATGCCAGATTCGGGTGAGTCTGACGGTACAGGAGTGCCAGTATCGAAAACGCAATCAGCGCTGCCAGCTGGATGGTGTTGATGACAATCGCAGTCATGGTCGAACCGGTGATTCCACGGTATGCGATATAACCGTTGAGTACCGCAAATATTATGGCAACAAGGATCTGCTCCGGGACCGAGAGATTGATCCCAAAGAGGCCGAAAATATACACAATCAGGATTGCCGAAAAGGCCACCATGATGCCCGGATAAATCCAGTAGTACAGGTGCGATATCCAGCCTACCAGGAATTTCGCAACCCGCGCCCATTGTCGATGTCCTGTTTTTTCTTTCTCAAGAAACGAGGCTTCCGCGTAATAATACGAAGAGCCGGCGCCGGCTTTGGGATAGATGTTTGAGAGTTCTGCGTACGAGATAGCCGTCAAAAACGCAAGAACGAGCGCGGCTAAAAGGCCGGTCCACATTTCTCCTGCTGTCGTTACACCGCCGTTGGTCTGCGCTGCCTGTACCTGGAACGTAGTCCAGAGAAAAGCCCCCGGCGCAATAAGCGCCATGGCGTTGACCAGAAGCGAGGTGAGGTTCAGAGTACGTTTCATTGTTCCGGTTTTGGGAACCGTTGTCTGATTTCCTTCCTGTGATGGTGGCATCTTAATGTATCCCCCTTGATATGACAGAGATTTTCAATGGAAACTGTTGGTGATGGCTTATCAGGAGGGAGAGAACAATCACCCGCTCTGAGTTACCATAGAAGGTATATTCCTTCTATGATTTATAAATATTTCTATTTTGACATCTTTTGTATTCGGGGTAATGAGATAAAATCAAATATCTACCGGAATTCTCTTTGATCCAGAACCGCAATTACATCAGGATCTAACTTTATCAGCCAATCTGACAAACCGATTCCTGCACAACAGAGATCGTAACAGGGCCCGTGACGGGATCCAAGGAAAACTGACCTATGATGAAAATACTGGCTTGGATCACGGATCATCTTGTTTACTTAGTATTTATCATCGGGGCATTCTCCCTTTTTTTTCCGGGGCCTGGTTCCCTGTTAGGATGGATTGTTACACCAGTCTTGGCGCTGATGGTCCTTTCTGTCAGTATGACCATCAATGTCAGGGATTTAATTCAGGCAAGCCGGTATCCGCTCATTATTATCTGGAGCGTAATCCTGCAATTCGTGGTCATGGCTCTTTTCTCGATTATGCTCGGAAAACTATTCTTCTCCAATATGCCGGATTTGAACTCCGGGCAAATACTTCTGGGGGCACTCCCAGCTGATATCTCCGCTCCCCTTATGATCTCTCTTGTGGGGGACAATACAGCGTTGGGGATGGCGATGCTGGTGACTGCCATGGTTCTGACGCCCTTTGTCCTGCCCAACGTGCTCACGTTGTTTGGCGGCATAACACTGCAGGTTCCAACCGTGTACTTGGAAGCTGAATTAGTGGGAATTATCATAATTCCCCTAGT
>Ga0181529_10002190_pt1 | contig 23881 bp, 16 predicted proteins | sample PEATcosm2014_Bin_36_FD_119763 | JGI IMG/M metagenome (GOLD analysis project Ga0181529, IMG submission 119763) | Peatland microbial communities from MTU Mesocosm Facility, Houghton, MI, USA - PEATcosm2014_Bin10_30_metaG | ecosystem: Environmental > Terrestrial > Soil > Wetlands > Peat | place... | reverse complement strand
CCCTCGTCACTTCGAGCCTTCTGAAACGGCGATCGAAACAGGTTGAGCAGTACGTCGCAATTTACACCGAAAACCTTCCCAACCTCCTGGGCGAAGTCGCTGAATTAATCGGCATCCGCGCCAGCCGACGCTACCGCCCTCTCCGCCACGCCGTCTAGAGAGCTTTATTTGTTTGAGCCTGCTCCAGATCATATGTGGGGCAGGCAATCGTGCCGGCAGCCGGTCCCGTTGCGCTGTGAACCCCTACTGCACCGCGATATACAGTGTCTGCGTCCCCGCCGTCCCATTCAAAGTGAACGTCACCGGCACCTTATCGCTAGACGCCACCGCCGGCACCACCACATTGAATTGATACAGCCCCACATACGGCGGTTCCAGTCCCTGGTACGATACCGTCGCCGTAGTTCCGCCAATGGAAATCTGCAGCGGCAGCGCCAGCGTATTGGTCGTCTGCACAATCTGTCCTGCCGGGATGCTCGGATTCACATTCCCGAACCCGATCCCGTACAGCGAAATCGTATCCCCCGCCTTAGCCCGTATCGAGTTCACGCCCGCCACTGTACCCGGCGGCAACACATACGATTGCCCATCCAGCGCCACCAGATACTGTGTCCCGCTGAAGGTGAGCAACCCCGGTTCCGTCGCGTTCACCGTGACGTTGTACGCCGCGCTGCTTCCCGCCGGCGTCTGCACGATCAGTTGCTGCTGCCCCGTCGAAACATTCGACGGCACCTGCACGTTCACCTGTCCCCCGCTGATGTAATAGACGAATGCCGATTGCCCGCCGATGGTGACCTTGGTTCCGTCGAGCGCCGTCGGCGCGGCATTGCCGCTGAAATCGCTGGTGCCCCACTCGCGCGCGTCGAACGAAAGATTGGACCCGTAAATCTCGATCCACGATCCCGGCGCGATCGCCGGAAACGCCCCGAACTGTCCCGCGCTCTGTACGCTACTCACCGTCGGTGCGTACGGCGTCAACAGCCGGATTACATTATTGCTGGAATCCACAACGTAAATCTTGCCCGTGGAATTGTCGACCGTGACGCCGGTCGGAAAATCGAGTTTGGCGTTGGTGGCGATGAATCCATCGCCCGTGTATCCGAAACCCGTGCCGCCGGCGATGGTCTGGATCGTTCCGTTGGGGAAGACTTCGCGGATCCTGCTGTTGCCGTAGTCCGCTATGAACAGGTCGCCCGAGGAATCCACCGCGACATCCCACGGCCGGTTCAGCTCGGCGTTGATCGCCAGTCCGCCGTCTCCCGATACGCCCTTCGTGCCGGTCCCCGCCACCGTGGTGATGATGCCGTTGGTGTCCACTTTCCGGATGCGGTGGTTGTTGCTGTCCGCGATATACAGGTTGCCCGCCGCGTCCACCGCGATGCCGTACGGATCGTTCAAGCCCGCGCTCAAGGCCGGGCCTCCGTCGCCGAGGTTGCTGAACCCGTTGCCGGCCACCGTGGTGATGATACCGTTCGAGATCTTGCGGACGCGGTTGTTCTGGCTGTCCGAGACGTAGAGATTGTTGTTGGAATCGATTGCCAGCCCGAACGGCTGGTTCAATTGCGCACTGCTGGCCGGCCCGCCGTCGCCCGAGAAGCCGTAGATATCGTTGCCGCAGATAGTGGAAATCTTTCCGCCGGAAACTTCGCGGATCACATGATTCAACAGATCGGCGATATACACATTGCCGTTGCTATCGACGCGCACCCCGTAGGGACTGTTGAACTGCACCGTGGAGCCGGTGGCCGATCCGCCGTCGCCGCCGTATCCCGCGAGGTCGTAGGTGCTCGAGCTGCTTCCCGCAAACACGGCAATCGTCGTGCCGGTGACCTTGCGGATTTTGTTGTTCGCGCTGTCGGAAAGATAAATGTTGTGCGACGCGTCGAGCGCCAGGCCGATGGGTCCATCGAGTTCCGCGCTGGTGGCTGCGCCGTTGTCCCCGGTGGCGCCGGCCGTGCCGTTTCCGACGATTGTCGTAATGGTATAAGCGCTCGGCTGGGCCAGAATGATAGCGGGAAAGAGGAACCATGCCGCGCTCCCGGCGAGACGGAGCAGGCTCCGGTGGAAACTACTGCGACGCAACACTACTAACCTCCATGGGCAAGAATCTGAAGCTTCAGGTACTCGTTGGACGAAATTAGGGTAGCAGGCGTTACAGGAAAAAAGGAAGCAGCCGATCAACCGTTAGCCCTCAGGCCGCACGACGCACCGGTCTGGCTGAAGGCTAATGGCTAATGGCTGAAGGCTGATGGCTGTTCTCAGTGCCCGTGTCCGCCGCCGGAGGAACCGTGCCCCGCCGAGGACGACGCCGCTGATGAGGACGAAGTGGAACCCATCGAACTGGAGGATGCCGAACTCACCGAGGGCGACGCATTCACTACGCCCGAGGTGCCGATGGAGGACGCCGCCGGGCTGGCATAGGGAACCGTGCCAAAGCCGGTATTCGTCGGCGCGCCGCCAATTCCGCCGCGGCCCAATCCTCCACCTCCGCCGCCCGGAGTGTAGACCCGCCCGACCGTATATGGACTCCAATAGCGATAGCCGTACGGACTGTAGAACGAGCCGTTGCAGGGGACATACGTGTACACGCCATACCACGGGTTCCATACCCACGTGTCGCATCCCATGCCCATGCCCATCCCCATTCCATAACCCGGTCCCATTCCGTATCCCGGCCCCAGTCCCACATTGAAGGTCGGACGCGAGGCCGCCGTCTTGGCCGACGACGGATTGGCCATCGCCAGGACCATTCCGCGATGGCTGCTCCACCGATCCAAAGCGTCGGTGTCCTCGATGTCGAACTTCTCCGCCGTCGCGGTATCGCTGTCCAGGCTGATCGATTTTCCGCCCGGCACCAAGGTGGCTTCCACCGTCTCGGCGCCCAGCTTCACATCGGCCAGTCCTTTGAATACCCGCAGCCGTCCCGGTTCCGCATCGAAGCGGTAGATGCCCATCTTGTCGAGGCCCACCGTACCGGATTTGCAGACAATCGTGACCGCCGTGTCTTTTTCCACGGCATCGGCTTCCACTACCGCCGAGCCCGACACCAGCTCCAGCCGCGTATCGATGAGCCGGTTGGTGATCATCTTCAGCGAGCTCTTCTCGCCCAAACGAAGCACCACGCCCGGGGTTAACAGAACTTCGGCTCGCCCATCTTCGGTGCGCAGCGTGTTGCCTTCCTTGATCTGCGGGAAATGAACGGTGGAAAATTCCAACTGCTCATTTTCCAGAAAGACTTTGCCTTCCAGATAGGCAACTACGCCGGACTTCGCCGAAGTCACGGGCTGCGCCATGGCCGGCCCAATCCCCAGAGCCACGACCAGCGCCAGCAGCGCCAGAATCCGAACGGGCGTCATAACCACCTCGCTGTCTCAAGCTTGCGCGGGATCGAACGGCTTGTCAATATCCCTCCGCCTAGCTCTTTGGAGCCTATGGGTTTTATTCTACAGGTTTTACAAGCGCTTCGGGAATCTCATTACCGGCCTACGCAGAGCAGCGCCTGGTTGCTGGCAAACGAGCCAATTTGAATCTCCAGCGGCAGGTCTCCGCTTACCGCCGGCGCCTGCAGATCCACCTGCATCAGCCCCACGAATCCCGGCGCCATGCCGGCGAATGTCACCGTGGCCGGAGTGCTTCCCAGGGTCGCGGTGGTCGCCAGCGTCTCGTGCGACAACGGACTGGCCGGAGCCGCGCCCGAGGCGATCGGGTTGTCGAGCGGACCACTGCCGATCAGGTACACCGTCAGGTACGAGCCGGGAGCGGCGCAGTTGCCGGACGAATTGATGGAGTAGTCCTGGTTCTGGGCGACGGCACGCGTGTTCCCCTGGCTGTCTACGTATGTCAGCAGACTAGGCGCGGCCGGCTGCACCGTGATCCCGGCGGCCGTGCTGGCGGAGTTGCCTGCCGCGACGCGCACCAGCGCCGGTCCGGGCGCGATCGCATAGGGAATCTGGAAATCCACTTGTCCCGGCGAGACATAATACAGCGGCGCCGGCGTTCCGTTGACCGTCACCTGGATGCCGCCGAGCGTAGTGGGCAGCGCCGCGCCGTCGGGCGCCGTCGCCTCCCCGGACGATAAGTTCGCGCCATAGAGATCCGCTAGCGCCCCCGGCGATACCGCGGCCGATGTTCCCCCGTGAATCACAATTCCGTTGGGCGAGATCTCGGGCGGCGGCGCGGCCGCCGGATGCATTGCCCCGGACACCGCGGTGTACGCCGGCTTGGGATTGTACTGCGCATCGAGCAGCAATCCCGCGCCGAAACCCGGAAACGAGGACGGAATCCAGGAGTGCAGATCGGTGACGCCCCAGGTCAGGAAAGCCGTGCAATTGGCGTTGGCCTGGCAGGCGGCGAACACATTCTGGTAGAGCGTGGCCTGCGACGCCAGGTCGGCCGCCGAGGCGTTGCCGCCTGCATCCACCGCCAGCCGCACATCCATTTCCGAAACGTGGACCTCCAGCCCGAGCGCTCCCAGGCGCGCCATGTTGGCCGAAATGTCGCTCTCGCTGGGCGCTCCGCTCAGCGTCAGATGCATCTCCAGCCCGACGCCGTTGATGGGCACGCCGCGGCTGATCATCCCCTCGACCAGGGCATAAATCGCGTCCGATTTTGCGCCCAGCCCCTCGCCGCCGTAATCGTTATAGAACAGCTTGGCGTTGGGATCGGCGGCATGCGCCCAGGTGAACGCCATATCCAGGTAGCCGCTGCCCAATTTCTGATACCAGTAGGAAGTCTGGTCCAGGCCGTAGGGCGCGGAGTTCGATAGCGCTTCGTTCACCACGTCCCAATCCACCAGTTCGCCCTTGTAGTGGCCCACCACCGTGCCGATGTGATTCTGCAGGATGGCGGCGGCTTGCGCGCTGGAAAAATTTCCGCCGGTGAGCCAGCTCGGATTGTATTGCGCCCACGCCAGGTTGTGGCCGCGCATCTTCATCCCGTTGGCCTGCGCGAACGCCAGCAATTGATCGGCCGCGCAGAAGCTGAACTGGTTCTGCGCCGGTTCGGTCTCGGCGAACTTCAGATCGTTCTCCGGGACAATCAGGCTGTACTCGCCGCCCAGCGCCTCGACGTAATGAGGATCGGAAAAATACGGAGCGTCGGCGGCCGCGCCGATGAGCAGTCCCGACGGCGCCGCCAGGTCGCGCAGGCCCGACCCGCTGCGGCGCGCCACCTGCAGGTCGAGAGCCGATAGCGACACCGTGGAGCCGGCCGGCATGGCCGCCGCCAGCGCCGCCACGGTAAGCGTATTCGACGGCGCCACATTGAAGCCGAAGTACATTTGCCCGGAGGCGAACAGACCGGGGTCGGCGAAACTGCCGAGCTGCGCGCCGTTGACGAACACCACGATCTGGCTCGAGATCCGCGCCACTTCGAGATTGATGGGATCGGACCCGCCCGCCGGCAGCGCGAAACTCTGCGATGTGGGAGTCGCCGAAGCGCCGGTCCAATAGTTGGCCACGATGGCGCCGCTGGAGAGGCCGACATCCAGCCGCTTGAGCCCCGTCCAGAACAAGCTGCCGGTGGCGAGTGTCCCCACCAAGGTGAGGTACGATCCGGGCGTTCCCGGATCGGACAGCGTGGCCAGCACGCTGAAATCGCCGGACACCTGGAGCAGCGGGCCGGTGGTGTCGATGACGGTGTTATAGCCGCTGGCGGGGGCGGCAATCGCGAACGTCCCGGCGCCCACCGTCACGCCCGCGACGCAGCTCCATTGGCCGGCTTGGATCATGTCTTGCGCGCCGGGAACGAAGACCCAGCCGCTCCGCGGAGTGAGCGCTGCCCATCCGCTCGTCGCCAGCAGGCAGAGCCACAAACCGAGGCGCCTCATAGCCAGAATTGTAACCAAAGCCGGCGATGAACCGAGCGCCGGGAAATTAGCGTTCAGGCGCTCAGGTACTTGCGGAGCGGATCCCAATACATGCGCGGCCAGCCGGCCACCAGGTGCTCCTTTTCCTCTTCGGGAAAGCCGGTGTGGTCGAAGGCGAGGTGGGTTCCGGAGCCGGCGGCGGCGAGCTCAAACCGCACGATGGAGTACACGCCGGGCGGCCAGGATTCCGGACGCCATGCCTGCACGATGCGCCGATCGGCCACCAGTTCCACGTTGCGGCCGGTGACGCGCCCGCCGAACAGTTTGAACGGCTCGCCCGGGCGCGGCTGTACCTCGGCCGTGTCCTTGGTGAAGGCGGCGAACAGCCTGGCGTCGAGCAGGATTTCGTAGAGGCGCGCCGGTTTCGCCGGGAAGTCGACTTCCTGGTGAATGCGCGCCGGGAATTCGCCGGTTTGAGCGCCGGCTGTGGAGGCCGCGGCGCCGAGGCTGCCGAGCAGCAGTGCGAGTTGGCGTCGGGTAACGGTTTCGGTCATCGGTTGCATTGCACCACGGCGGCAAAATATGATCAAGATAATATTTTCCAGGAGGCTCGGAATTATGCCGTATCCGGCCGGTCATCGCGATCGGGTCCGCGCGAGGATTGTGGACAGCGCGCGGCGGTTGTTCAATCGCAATGGGTTTGAGAGCGTCTCGGTGGACGCGATCATGGCCGACGCGGGGCTGACGCGCGGCGGATTTTACAGTTATTTCCAGAGCAAGAGCGACCTCTATACCGAGGCGCTGGGCTGTTTCTTCACCGATCCGAACTGGAAGAGCCGCTGGAAGGGGATTAGGGTGGACCTGGCGGCGGGCGACGCGGGCCCGCAGATTGTGCGCGCGTACCTGTCGCGGCAGCATTTCGACGATGTGGAAAATTCCTGCCCCATGACGGCATTGCCTAGCGACGTGGCGCGCTCGGATGCGCGCGTGAAGGCGGCGTTCGAGAACGTGTTCCAGGCGATGGTGGAGTGGCTGGGCCGCGACGTCAAGGCGGCGGGGCGGCGTCGCGAGGATCGGGCCATGGCGATTGCGGCGCTGTGCATCGGCGGCATGGTAGTGGCGCGATCGATGAACGACCGCCGCTTGGGCGACCGCCTGCGGGAGGCGTCCAAGCGGGTGGCGCTGGAACTGGGCGGATGGACGGAAGAGAAGAACGGCCGGAAGGCGGGTTGAGAGGACGAGACGATCTTCCACGCCCTGGTACCGCGAGCGGTAAGCGAGCGGGCGGCCCCGATTCGCGCGCGCGGATCAGGCCATAGAACGCGGTGAAACCTTACGCCGCTCGGCCTGCTCGCTCACGCTCACGGTTCCAGGGCCGGCGAGGGCGACGCGATCCGCCCGGCCGGAAGTCTAAGCCGGCGTAGCGTTGCGATACCAGTCGAGCGTCCGCCGCATACCTTCTTCGAAGGAGAATCGCGGCGCATGGCCCAGGTCCCGGACGGCCAGGGTGGTGTCGGCCTGCGAATCGCGGACGTCGCCGGCGCGCGGCGGGCCGTAGTTGGCGGGGAGCGTCACGCCGGCCAGACGCTGCACCAACTCCCAGGCTTGGTTGAGTGTGATCCGCCCGCCATTGCCGCCGTTGATCACTTTTCCCGAGACGCCGGGGGCGCGCGCGGCTTTCAGGTTGAGCTCGGCCACGTCCTCCACGAAGGTGAAGTCGCGCGAGGTCTGGCCGTCGCCGAAAATGGTGGGCGACCGGCCCTCGATGGCGGCTTTCAAGAAGACCGACAGCACGCCCGAGTACGGGCTCGACGGATCCTGCCGCGGGCCGTACACATTGAAGTAGCGCAGCGCCACGGTTTCCAAGCCGTACACCTGCGAGAAAATCGCGCAGTAGCTTTCGCCCGTCAGCTTCTGCAACGCGTAGGGCGATTTGGGACGCGGCGCCATGGTCTCCACCTTGGGGAGCACTTCGGTGTCGCCATACGCCGAGGACGACGCCGCGTAGACTACCCGTCCCACGCCTCCCTCGCGCGCCGCGCGCAGCACGTTGAAGGTGCCGTCGATGTTGACCTGGTGCGAGGGCACTGGGTCGTCGATGGAGCGCGGCACCGACGGGATGGCGGCTTCGTGAAACACCACGGCGGCGCCGCGAATGAGCGGCGCGATCTCCTCATAATTGCGGATATCGGCGTGCGCGAACTGGATAGACGGCCGCACCTCGTGCAGGTTGCGCTCGTAACCCGTCAGCAGATTGTCGATCACCACCACGCGCGCTTCTTCGCGCAGCAAGGCGCGCACAATCGCCGACCCGATGAAGCCCGCGCCTCCGGTGACTACGTAATGACTCAAGATGATATCCTCGCGACTTGTTTTTCCAGGTGGCGCAGCGATTCGTTAGCCAGGCGCTCGGCGCCGGGCGAGAAATCGAAGGCTTCGAGCGACACCCAGCCGGCATAGTCCAGCCGCTGGAGCGCCGCCAGCAGCGGCCGGAAGTCATAGTCCCCGGCGCCGCAATGGCGGCCGTCCAGTTCGTTGACGTGGACGTGGCGGATGAATTCGAAGTACCGTTCCACCAGGGCGTCGTGTGGCTCGGTTTCGTCGATGGCGTTGTGCACGTCGAACATGGTCCGCAGGCCCGGGCTGGCGATCTGGCGCACGATGGCGACCGCTTCGGCGAGCGTCTGCACCACGTCGCACTGATTGGCGGGCAGCGCTTCGAGCAGCACGGTGACGCCGCAGGCCGCGGCCACCGGAGCGACCTTGGCCAGGCCTTCCGTGAGGTGGCGGGTAGCTTCCGGGACAGTCATTCCGCCGGTGGCCGCTCGCTGTTTGGGCGATCCCAGCACCATGACGCCGTGGGGACCCAGTTCGGCGCACAGGTCCACCAGGTTGCGGATGTATTGCCAACTGCGCTCGCGCAGGGCGGCGTCGGGAGCGGTGAGGTGCAGCGGTTTGGACGACACCATCAGCCAGTGCAGGCCGACGAACGCCAGTCCTTCCGACGCCATGGCTTGGCGGCATTCGCGGCGCTGCGCGGCGGTGACTTCCAAGGGATCGGCGGCCAGGGTGAAGGGCGCGATTTCGATGCCGCTGTAGCCGGCTGCCCGCAGGGCACGGCACGTTTCGGCGAACGGCCGGCCCTCGAACGCCTCATTGCACATCGCATGGCGAAACGTCATGAACTCCCAGTGTACCGAGGATTCCGTCGACCTTTATACCGGAGCGGAGACCAGTTGTCCCAGCCCTTTGAAGAACTGAATGGCGCCGAAGACCACCGCGCCGAAGAAGTAGAAATTGCTGATGGAGGTGGCCACCAGGCCGCCCACGCACCACAGGCCGCCGACCAGCATGTTCTTCATCGCCACTTGCCGGGTGACTTCCACAACGCGTTTGGCCCGCGTCTCGCCGGACATGAAGCCTTCGATGCCCTGGGCATTGCGGATCTGCACAAATTGCACGCCGCCGGTCTCGACCACTCCCGGGAACAGCCAGATGCGAGCGCCCTTGCGCAGGCGGGTCCGCTCCGGCGAGCCGGTGGAGGGCTGGGCATACACCACGACTTCATTCTGGTCGATGGTCATCGGTTTGATATGGCCTCCCCTGGTGTTGCCGGGAATGTATCCGGACTGGCCGTTGCGGCGGCGGACGGGGCAGAAGCCCACGCCGTTCCGTTTGACTTCGCTGCCGATTTCGACTTCTTCTCCCAGCGCGATTTCCACGTCGGTGTAAGCCGAAGCATCGGGCTGCGAGTACAATCTTTGCGCTTGATCCATTCTGAATTTCATCGTCGTCCCCTCCGTATCCTCTTGAATCTCTTGAACCGCTTCCTGGTTCACCTCAATATGCGCAAGGGGCCCGAAAAGTGGCCGGGGAGTAGCGAATAATTTTTGTGGCGGAAGACCGTCCATCTTCTTGCCTAACCGCAAGCTGCTCCAGGCGTTCAACGGACATGAGGTCAGGCATGGTCAGGCGTGTTTTCTACCTTTGCATTGCTTTCGCGGGTCCACCGGTGTTGGCCCAGCCTGCCGCAAAGCCGCTGGAATTCGAAATCGCGTCGGTGAAACCGGCCGACCCTGGTGTCCGAACCTCCAACGTGCTGCCCGGCGCAGGTGGGTCGCTGACCATCCAGAATGTTCCCCTGCGGAAGATCATCCTGTATGCCTACGACATCCGCGACTTCCAGTTGGCGGGTGGGCCGGGCTGGATCGGCGATGAGCGCTACGACATCGTCGCGAAAGCGGCCACGGCAGATCGCACTCCTTTCGAAACAACCACCGAAACCGGCGACCAGCGGAGAGATCGCCTGGCGCGAGTCCGGGAAAGGCTACGGTCGCTGCTGTCGGACCGGTTTGCCCTCAGGGTGCATGTGGAACAAAGAGAGCAGACGGTTCTGGACCTTCGGGTCGCGAAGGGCGGACCGAAACTGGCAGAAGCCGACGGGAAAATGGAGAGTCAATCGGGCAGAATCAGCACCGTCGATGGCCGCATTCAGGGCTATGGCGCACCCATTTCGATGTTGGCGACCCAGCTTTCGATGGCGACCGGGCTGATCGTTCAGGACGAAACGGGCCTGCGTGGGAGGTATGACTTCGTCCTCGAGTGGGCCCCGGACGAGAAGGATCAACGCGACACTCGCCCGTCCATCTTCAGCGCGGTGGTCGATCAGTTGGGCCTCCGACTGGAGCGCGCGAAGGGACCGGTGAAGACCGTGGTCATCGACAGGTGGAGCGACCCTCCGCGAACTAGAGCGGCGTGTTCGCGGCTGGCACTGCTGTCGCAAATTCGAACACTCAGGGTACTTGCGCGGATCAGCCAAGCCTATGAAAAGGCGGATTCCGGGGCTGGCAGGAAACGTGCGAAAACCGAGCGGCATGGGAACGTTCCTGCAAGACCTGCGGTATGCCGCGCGATCTTTGCGAAGGCAGCCGGGATTCACCCTGGTGGCGGTTCTGACTCTGGCCGTCGGGATTGGCGCCAACACCGCGATTTACACCGTAGTGGACGCCACGCTGCTGCGGCGGCTGCCTTTTCCAGATCCCGGACGGTTGATGCGCATCTCGCTGACCGAACCCGGCATGCCCGGCCAGCCCGACAAGAACGACCTGGTGTGGTCGTACCCGAAGTACGACACCTTCCGGCAGATGCAGCACTCGTTCGCGGGCACGGCGATTTATCGGCCCACCATGCTCTCGCTGACCAATACCGACCGTCCGGAGCGGCTGGTGGGAGAGATGGTGAGCGCCAGCTACTTTCCGGTGCTGGGTGTCGCCGCGAAGGTGGGACGAACGTTCCTGGCGGAAGAGGACGCCGTTGCGGACCGCGACTATGTGGCGATTCTCAGCCACAGGATGTGGGCCAGTCGTTACGGGGCGGATGCCGCGATTGTGGGCAAGAAGATTCAACTGGCTGAGCAGACTTATACCGTGGTGGGAGTGTTGCCCGCGGGATTCCAGGCGCTGAGCGGGCCGGCGGATCTGTGGATTCCGGCGCACCTGGATGGCGAGCAATTGTCGGAACCGTTTCTGCATTCGTGGCAAGTGGTGGCGCGGCTGAAGCCGGGAGTGACCGCCGAGCAAGCCAAGCGGGAAGTGGCGGCGCTCGGGCCGCGCGTGGACCAGGCCCAGCCGAACCGTCCCGACTACATGAAGACCTACGGCGGAGCGGTGGCGCGCACGCTGGATGAAGCGCGCCTGGAGCCGGAGATCCGCAAATCGGTGCTGGTGCTGTTCGGCGCGGTCGGTTTTGTGCTGCTGATCGCGTGCGTCAACCTGGCGAATCTACTGCTGGCGCGGGTGAGCACGCGGCAGCGGGAAATGTCGATCCGGCTGGCGGTGGGCGCGTCGCGCGCGCGCATCGTCCGCTACCTGCTGACGGAGAGCCTGCTGCTGGCGCTCGCGGGCGGCGCCGCGAGCCTGCTGCTGGCGGACCTGGCGGTGAGTAGTTTGAACCTCATCAAACCCTCCAGCGGCAACGCGTTTGCGTTTGTGCGGCGGCTCTCGGGGCTGGAGATTCTGGGATTCAGTTCCATCCACCTGGATTCGCGGGCGCTGTTCTTCACCTTTTCGGCGGCGTTGGCGACGGGGGTGATTTTCGGCCTGGCGCCGGCGTTCCGCGGTTCGCGGGCCGACCTGAGCGAGGGGCTGAAACGTTCGGCGTCGCGAACCTCGGCCGGCGGCGTTTTGCGGGCCAAGAACCTGCTGATTGTGTGCGAGGTGGCGATGGCAATTGTCCTGCTCACCGGCGCCGGGTTGCTGATCAAAAGCTTCGCGCGCCTGACGGGCACGCCGAGCGGAATCGACCCCGAGAATGTGCTGACGGCGAACCTCGCGGTGCCGGGCCCGGCGGCCAACTCGGCGGCCTTTTATTCGCAACTGGAAGAGCGGGCCGGCAGGATTCCGGGTGTGCTCTCCGCCGGCCTGATGGATTGCTACGCGCTGTCGGGGAATCGTAACGGGACGGGCATCCGGTTTCCCAACCGGCCGGACACCGTGGGGGATCCGGCATTCGACATCGGCATCCACCGGGCGTCTTCCGGTTATTTCCGGACGCTGAAAATTCCCCTGATGAAGGGCCGCTTATTCGCCGACACCGACCGGCAGGATTCGCGCAAAGTGGCGCTGATCAACGAAACGGCGGCGCGCCGTTTTTGGCCGGGCGAGAATCCGGTCGGGAAGTTGTTCGGAATGGGCTTCAGCGGCTACTCCGATCGCGTGGAGGTGATCGGGGTGGTGGGCGATGTCCGGTACGGGCAGATGGAAGAGCCGCCGCGACCGGACGTGTACATCTCGTACGTGCAGTCGCCGCGCGGCAATCTGCTGCTCTCGGTGCGGACGGCGTCGCATCCCACGGCGGTCCTAGGGGCGGTGCGCGAGGAAGTGCACGCACTGAACCGCGATCTGCCGCTGTTCGACATCGGGACCATGGAAGAGCGCATCCGCGACGCCTCATGGCGCGCGCGCTTCAGCGCGGTTCTGCTGGGGGTATTCGCGGCGATCGCGGTGCTGCTGTCGGGGATTGGGATCTACGGGGTGATGTCCTACGTGGTGCGGCAGCGAACCCGGGAGATCGGCATCCGCATGGCGCTGGGGGCTCGCGCGGAGGATGTGCGCCGGATGATCCTGTGGCGCACGGCGGCGCTGGCGGGGATCGGCATGGCGATCGGCCTGGGAGGCGCGCTGGCGCTGACGCGAGTGCTGGCGTCGCTGCTCTACCAGGTGAAGCCGAACGATCCCGGAACCTACGCCGCGGTTTCGGCGCTGCTGGCAGTGTTGGCTCTGCTGGCGGCCTACCTGCCCGCACGGCGGGCGAGCGCGGTGGACCCGGCGGTGACGCTGCGCAGCGAGTGATGGGGTGTAGCATGCAAGATATGCATTGGCTGGCGGCCCCACTTCTGCTGTTTTGCGCGGCGGCTTCCGCGCAGAGCGTGTCCACAAAGAGCTTCACGGAGCTGAAGCAGCTGTACGAGTACGATCGCGCGGCGCCGCTGGAACTCAAGCTGTCGCAGCGGGACAGCCGGAACGGGTACACGCTCTACGACGTCAGCTTCGCGCTTCCGAAGGGACAGCGAACGGATGGCTTTCTGGCGGTTCCCCAGGGGCGCGCCCGAAAGCCGGCGATCGTTTGGATGCACTCGAGCGGCGCTCTGGCGTGGCTGGGCGACGCGATTCTGCTGGCGCAATCGGGCGCGGTGTCGCTGGTGATCAATGCGCCGGATTCGAACGGGCAAAAGACGCCCGAAGGCGACCGGGACGCCATGATCGCGGCGGTGGTGGCACTGCGCCGCGCGGCGGACGTGCTGGAGGCCAGGGACGACGTGGATCCGCACCGGATGGCGATTGTGGGCCACAGCTTCGGCGCCATGATGAGCGCGGTGGCGGCGAGTATCGATCCACGGTTTCAGGCGGCGGTTTTTGAAGCGGGGCTGCTGGGGATGAGCATTCACATCGGGACCAGCCCGCACCCGTGGGCGCAGGGGATGCGCAAAGAACTCGGCGCGGGCCTGGCGCATTACCTGGAAGTGATCTCGGTGGTGGACGACGCGCACTATATCGGGCAGGCGTCCGCCATCCCGAAGCTGTTCCAGTCCGCCTGGTATGACCCCGGTGTGCCGCATGAGGACGCGGTGAAGTTCTTCGAGGCGGCGAGCGGTCCGAAAGAGATGAAGTGGTACGACACGGCGCACGACATCGACGATATCGCCGCCATGGTTGACCGGGCGCGGTTCCTGGCGAAGGCTTTGGGCCTGCACGGCGCGGAAGCGGTGATCCGGGCGAAAGCCGGTAAGCGGTGAACGGAATGCAGCGCGACCCGATTTTCGGATGGATGGACGGCATCCGGCAGGACGTCCGCTATGCGGCACGCTCGCTGAGAAAATCCGCGGGCTTCTCGGCGTTCCTCATCCTCACACTGGCGTTCGGGATCGGCGCCAATGTCACGGTCTTTTCGATGGTTCACGCGGCTCTGCTGGAATCGCTGCCATACCCCGATGCAGACAAGCTCTTCGTGCTGGCGGGCGCGGGCTCGTTGGCGGTGCCCACGTACGAGTTTTATGCGCAAACGTCCGGAGTGTTCGCGGGCGTGGCGGCGTGGGTGGACGAGAGCATGACGGTGGTGGTGTCGCGCACCGCCCAAAGGGTGCATGGCGCGCGGGCGACGGCGAGCCTCTTTCCGGTCTTGGGAGTGAAGCCGCTGCTGGGCCGGTCGTTCCAGGCGGAAGAAGACCGTCCCGGCGGCGCGCGCGTGGCGATGCTGGCTTACAACACCTGGCAGAACCGGTTCGCGGGAGACCCGGACATCATCGGCAAGGTAGTTCGGGTGAATGCCGAGAACCTGACGGTGATCGGCGTGCTGCCGCCCTCGTTCTGGTTTCCCGGAGAGCCAATCGAGGTATGGGTTCCGCGGGTGTTCGAAAACCGCTTCGTCAGCCCGCAAATGGTGCGCGACGGATCGGGAATTCTGACCGGCATTCTCACGCGGGTGCGGCCGGAGATGTCGCCCAAACAGGCGGACGCAGCCCTGCGGGCCGTTGTTTTCCACGATGGGGCTCCGCGTGACGGGCTGCGGGGCATCCACCTGCAGCCTCTGCAGCAGAGCACCACGGCGGAGATTCGGCCCAGCTTGCTGCTGCTGTGGGGAGCGGCGGGATGCATCCTGCTGGTGACTTGCAGCAACACGGCCAGCCTGCTGTTGGCTCGCGCCACGGCGCGGCGGAAAGAGATGGCGGTGCGCGTGGCGCTGGGCGCCGGCCGCTCCCGGCTGGCGCGTCAACTGCTCACCGAGAGCCTCGCCTTTACGGCCATCGGCGGGACCGTTGGTTGCGCGCTGGCGCAGGCCGGCATGGCGGCAGTGACAGCCGTCGCCGGACCCACGCTCACGGGTTGGCGGCACATCGATATGGGCAATTCCACGCTGGCCTTCGCGGTGGGGGTCTCGGTGATCTCGGCCTTGCTGTTCGGATTGGCGCCGGTGGTGCAATCGCTGCGCAGCAGTCCGGTGGAAGCCATGCGCGACTGCGGCCGCGGCGATTCCTCGGCCACGCAACCGCGTCTGCGCAGCGCCCTGGTGATTGGGCAGACGGCGGTGGCGGTGGCGCTCGGAATCTCGGCCGCCCTGCTGCTCCAGAGCTACTCGCGAATGCGGACGCTGCGCACGGGAATCCGCACGGAAGGGCTGATCACCGCGTCACTGCGCCTGCCGGACAGCCGCTACGGCATGGGGCCGGAGCGCGCGCGGTTTTACGACGACCTTCTCGGACGCCTGCGGGACATTCCGGGAGTCCGCGTGGCGGGAGCTACGTCGGCGCTGCAACTGGAATCGAAAGGCGAAGGGTCGATGACGTGGCCGGAAGGCGGGCCCATTGACGCGAAGCATCCGCCGATCGTGAAGAATCGCAACATCAGTCCCGACTATTTTCGCGTGTTGGGAATTCCGCTGGTCGCCGGCCGCGGCTTCTCACAAGCGGATGACGCCACGGCGCCGAAGGTCATGCTGGTGAACGAGAGCTTCGCACGCACGTACTATCCTGCGGGACAGGCTATCGGACGGCGGGTGACGTATACGTCGGAACACGTGACGGCGCAGATCGTCGGCATTGTGGCCGATGTGCGTCCGCGAATGATCGACGCGGCCCCGCAGCCGGAAATGTATTTTCCGTACATGCAGCGATCGCGGCACGAGATGGCGCTGGTTTTGCGGTCGAGTCTGCCGCTGGCGGTGTTGGAGCGCGCCATGCGGAAGGAGTTGAGCGCCCTCGATCCGGAGCAGGCGCTGTACGACGTGCGGACGATGGACGAGGTGATGAGCGACGTGTTGAGCCGGCCGCGGTTCACCACGTCCATGGTGGCGTTCTTCTCGGCGGCGGCGCTGCTGTTGGCGGCGATCGGGATCTACGGGGTGCTGTCCTTCACGGTGTCGCGACGGAGCCGCGAGATCGCCATCCGGCTGGCTTTGGGCGCACAGACCGGCGAGATCCGCGCCATGGTGGTGGGGTATAGCCTCAAAGTGGTAGCGGTGGGGATCGCGATCGGCATCCCGCTGTCGCTCGGCCTGGCGCGTTTCTCCGCGACGCTGCTGTTCGGGGTGACGTCGGGCGATCCGCTTACCATGGTCCTGGTGGCCAGCGTGGTTCTGGGTGTGGGATGGCTGGCGGCGTTTCTGCCGGCCCGTCGCGCCGCGCGGGTCGATCCGATGCGCGCGCTGCAATCGGACTGAGAAGAGCGTCGCGAGATGGCTCTGACGGATCCCTCTTAAGGGCTAGAGATTTCCACTTACCAGTTGAGATCCACGATAAAGTGGTGCTAAACTCTGAATAGAGCAGAACAGGCTCCTATGAAAGTGCGAACCAACCGGTTCCGGAGAATCCCATCATGAAACGCTTCGTATTGTCATTCCTTATTCTCGCGATCGCCGTGGCCATAGCGGGCACGGTCCCCGCGGCCCATCACTACAACATCACTTTGGCGCAAGACACCACCGTCAACGGCACTCGCGTGATCGCCGGCGACTATCGACTCACCGTGAGTCCCGCGAAGATTACCCTGGCTGGTGAGAAGCTCAACCTCGATCTTCCCGCCAAGATCGAGACGAACAACACTAAGTTCGACGACACGGCCGTTCGCTTCGTGGACAACAAGCTGGCGGAAATCCGCATCGGCGGCACCAAGACGCGCATCGTGCTCGTGCAGTAAGGGAAGAAGGAATTAGGAGTTAGGATCTGGGAGTCGGGAGTCAGGAGCTGGAATGGCGAGGCTCCTATCTCCCGACTCCTAACTTTTTAACGCCTACTCGTTTCTCGGCAGGCTGGCGGCCTGCGGTCGAGCGGCGCTCGGCCTGCCGACTATTTGCCGTTTGCCCACCAGGCGGGGTACCAACCCGCCGCGGACTGACAGTCCGCCCCACATAAGCAACACGCCGTGCCACATCGAACCCTTTACCGGCGGGCTAGGGCGCCCGAGATCAGCCAGAGATTGCGGATCTGGCGATAGCCCAGATTTTCGAGGATGGCGGTCCAGAACAGACGGGTCAGACGGGCGGAATCGCTGCCATGAAAATCGGCCAGTTCGCGCAGGATGACTGAGGTCATCGACACCAGGATGCCTACGCCCACGGTCGAGAGCAGCACCAGCAGGCCCACTTCCGCGGCGATCTTGCCCGTGGCGAGCGCGGCGATGGCGGCGACGATGGCGGCGGTTTCCAGCAACGGCAACCAGAAACGGTACAGGCTGAGCGCGGGCAGTCCCCATCCCAGGGAGAAGCGTCCGCCCATGATCGCGCCGCTACGCCCCAGCGCGCGGAAGATGGCGCGCTGGTCGCGCAGATTCCGCCGCCGCAATTCGCCCATGGTGCGCGGCGCGGGCAGAAAGCTGACCGGCTCGGGGACGAATTCGGCGCGGTACGGTTTGCCGCTGCGGCGCGCGCGGCCTTGCAAATGGAGGAACAGTTCGAGCGGTCCGCCGGGGAATCCGCCGGCCGCCAGGATGGCGTCGCGGCGCACCAGGATGCTCGAACCGGGCACTGGCGCCAGCATATTCTTCAATCCGGCGAAGGCTGCGCAGCGCACCAGCCAGGTCCGTGTCGCTTCGATATCGGAGTAACTGGCCGACAGACCCGCGGCCGGCGGGGCGGGCGCGGTGCCGCACACGGCGAACACCAGTTCCGGCTCATCCAGCATGGGGCGGATCAATCGCAACAGGCTCTCGGGCGCGAACTCGGTCTCCGGATCGAAAATGGCAATCACCGGCGACGTGGCGGCGTTCACGGCGGTATTCCAGGCGTCGGCCTCGCGCGTCAACGGCTTGAGCGATGGCTCCGTCTGCAGGACCAGCATGCTCAGAGGGTCGGTGGATTCGTAGGCGGCCGTCACCGTCTCCGCGGACAGTTCTCCCGTGGTGGAGCGGTGGGTGGGCACCAGGTGAAACTCCGCTATCCAGACGGCCATTTCGTCCGCCGACACACCTTCCAGCACCAGCACCAGTTCGTGATGGCCAAAGTGCAGTTCCAGCAGCTTATGGGCGAACGCGCGGGACTGCGCGGAGGCGTCGCGGGCCACGGCGATGGCGGACACGGCGGGCACGCGCGGCGATTTCAGCAGGATGGGCACGTCGTCGCGGGTGTTGGAGCGCGCCAGGCGGCGCAGCACGCCGCAGCCTTTCCAGAGCACCAGCACGGCCGCCACGCCCGCCAGCAGCAGCAGCGCGCTGGCGGCGTCCAACACGAACGTGAGAACGTCGGGCAGCATCATACGCTGGCCTTCCGCCGCGCCCGGTCGAGAGCCGCGAACGCCGCGCCCGCGGTGAGCGGGTTGGGACTGGCGGACAGCTCGTCGAGCGTGAGCCAGCCTTTATCGGGCATCTGGGCGAGAGCTTCGGCGGCGGCGCGCGCGAGGCCGGCCTGACCGGATCGCAGGCAGCGCGCCAGCCCGGCCAGCGACTCTTCCAATTGCAGACGTCCGGCTACGGTGGCGGCAGCGGTGGCGGCTTCCGCATCGTCGCCCACCAGGACGGCGAGGATGGCGCCGACGTCGGGAGACTCCAGCGGAACCAGCGGCGCCAGGCGCAGCGCCTGGATGCGGATGCGCCGGTCGGAACTTTCGATCAGGCGGTAGAGGTCGGGCACGGGCACGGCGCGCTCCCAGGCCACGAGCATTTCAAGAGCCGCCAGGACGCGCTCCTTATCCTCGGACGCCAGCGCCTTCATGACGGCGCGTTCGCACAAGGGAACGGCGAAACGGCGCAGTTCCTCGGTCAACAGAATGCGGATCAGCAGCGACTGCCCCAGGGCCGCGTCGTAGAGCTGTTCAATTTCCTCGATGGTTCCGGATTGCACCAGCGCCCGCCAGGCGAAGAAGCGCACCTCGCCATCGGCGTCGTTGAGGGCCTTCTCGAGCAGGTCTCCGGCCACGCGGCGGCACGGCTCGTAGGCGCAGACGAACGCCAGGCGGGCGAAGGCGGCGCGGCGGCGAACGGGGTCTTTGGATTTGGCGTCGGCGCACCAATCGTGGATCAGCGCGTGTTCAATGGTGAATTCGCACAGGCGGTCGCGCGCGCCGCCGGCCACGGTGCCGCGGAAGCTCATGAGGGCGTCGGCCACGTCGCGGCGGCTCTTGTGCAAGTACTCCTTGAGTTTCGCCAGATCGTCGCTGCCGGCCAGGTAGCCGACCAGTTCCTGGCGGATCAGCGGCTCGAGCGCCGCCCGAAGCCTGGCCTGCTTGCGCCACTTGAGGGAGCGCATCAGGATGACGGCGAACATCCCGAAGTTCCAGATGGCGTATCCACCCAGCAGAACGGCCACAACCATGAACTCGAAGTGCGTCATCGTCCCAAAAGCCGTTTGAGCCGCGCGACCAGTTCCATGGGGCTGAAGGGTTTGACCACGTAATCGTCAGCACCCAGAGTGAACCCGCGGATGACGTCGCTCTCCTGCTGGCGGGCGGTAAGCAACAGGACGCGCAAGGGGATGCCTTCCTGGCGGATGGCGGCCAGCACGGCGTATCCGTCCATGCCCGGCATGTTGACGTCGAGCACGGCGGCGTGCGGGCGCACTTTACGGATTAGCTCCAGGGCCTGCGGGCCGTCGGCGGCGGACTGGCAATCCATGCCGAAGTTCTGCAGCGCGGTGCGCACCAGCAGCAGCACGGTGGAATCGTCGTCGGCAATCACGATCCTGGCGCGTCCCTGCAGCGGCGCCGGAGTGCCTTGCAGCAGGGCGCCGGCGGCCTGCGCCTGTTTGGGACGCTGCGACAAGGCCAGACTGAGGCGCACCAGAACTTCTTCGGGCAGCCAGGAATCCATGAGGAATTCGCGCGCCAGGGCCTGCACCGGTTCGTCAAGCGACAGCAGATGGTCGCGCGTTCCGGCGAAGACCACGGGACGGCTTCCGACGCCGGGAGCCGCGGGATTGAGCCAGGGCGAGGCGGCCGTTTCGTGGCGGACGTGCACCACCGCTAAAGCGCATTCCTGGACGGCGGCGGAATCCGGCGGCTCGGCGGCCGACAGGAAAACCGGAATCGCCTGCGCGCGCTCGAGAGCCACGACCAGCCGTTCCGATTCGGCGGGAGGAAATCCCACGACCGCGATTTTCTTTCCCGACATGCTCTGAATGATGGATTCGGGAACGGCCTCGTCGCGGGCTTCGCGCGGGCTGGAGAAGGCCAGCACCAGGTTGGTGAGCGACTCGCGAAGCTGCCCGTTGTCGAGCGGTAATTCGTGCAATATAGCTTCCACTTCGCGCGCCAGGCGGCTGATGGCGGTATAGCCGAGCAAGCCGCCGGTGCCCACCCAATTGTGTAGTTGCTTGGCGGCTTCAGCGGCGTTGAACTGGCTGTCGAGATCGAGCAGCAACTGCCGCGAGAGATCGAGTCCTTCGGACAGGAAGCGGCGGCGCAGCGCCAGCATCTCGGCGGGAGAGACCGACGCCTTTTCGGCGGCCGGCGTTTCGCCGCCTTCGGTGGAAGCGGCGATGGAAGCCGGACGGACTTCGGTGCGGCGATCGAGAACTTCGCGGATGCGCGATCCCAGGGTGCGCGTATCGATGGGCTTGGTGATGTACCCGTCGCAGCCGGCGTCCACGGCCTTGCGTTCATCGCCGGCCATGGCGAAGGCGGTGAGCGCGATGACGGTGATGTCCTGGGTGGTTTCGCCCCTCTTGATATTGCGGGTCAACTCCAATCCATCCATCCCCGGCAATTGGATGTCCGCCAGAACAAGGTGTGGATGATAGCTCCGTAGAAGCTCCAGCGCTTCTTCGGCGCTGGCCGCAGTCAATACCTTATATCCTTCGTTAACAAGAAGGATGCGCGTCAGCTTCAGGTTCACCGGAGTGTCATCGACGATCAAAATCTGCTCGCCGGCCATGGAGTTGTATTTTACCTTAGGTGTGCTATCAACCACCATGCTTCAGTCGGATATATCCATGCACGATTCAATCAGATAGGCTACGGCTAGGCGTACTGCCGACACGGCAGAAGTGGAGTTGCAAGAAGGCTACAGCCGTCAGCCTGCAGCCATTCCAGCGCGTCGGGCAGGCGAGGACGTGCTCCGCGGCGAAGCGCGCACCCTGCCGCACAACGCTCGACTCTAGCTGAAGGCTGTTAGCTGAAAGCCGATGGCTCCTTTACGTCTGTACTCGCAGCGTGGTCTCGAAGGGGACGAGCGCCCAGAAGGTGCTGCCTTTGCCGAGGACACTGCGCACGCCGACGGAGCCGCCTTGCGCTTCCAGAATGTGACGTGTCAGAGCCAGGCCCAGGCCGGTGCCTTGCTCGGCTTTGCGGCTGTTGGGAAGCTGCTGGAATTCCTGAAACAGGCGCGAAATCTCCTCTTGCGAAATGCCAATTCCGGTATCCTCCACTTCCAGGCGGAAGAATTTGTTGTTCTCGCGCGCTACGCGCACCGAAACGCGTCCGTCCTTGGGAGTGAATTTCACGGCGTTGGACAGATAGTTATAGAGCACCTGCTTGAAACGCGAAGAGTCGAGGAAGGCTTCCAGATCGGGCGCCAGGTCGAGCGCCAGATCCAGATTTTTCTTCTCGGCCAGCGGGCGGATGACGTCGCGAACCTCGTATACCAGCTTGCCGATGTCGCAAATTTCCGGGCGGAATTCCATCTTTCCGGCTTCCACCTTGGAGAGATCGAGAATGTCGTTGATGAGCTGCAGCAGGTGGCGGGCGCTGGTCAGAATGTCCGACAGGCAGTCTTTGTGCTCTTCGGAAACCGGGCCCAGGCGGCCATCGTACATCAGCTCGCTGAAGCCGATGATGCCGTTGAGCGGGGTGCGCAGCTCATGCGAGACGCTGGCCAGGAAGCGGCTCTTGGCCACGGTGGCGGAGCGCGCGGCGTCGAGCGCGCGGCCCAACTGCTCGTTCTTGTTGCGCAGCTCCATGGCGTACTGTTCCACTTTGCGCGCCGCAATAGCGGCCAGGTTGCGCTCCGTGACGTCCATCAGCGACCGGCAGGTGCCGGTGATTTCCCCGGTTTCCGAGCGGATCAGGTTTTCCCGGATCTCGACCGAAATCCGCGAGCCGTCGTCCAGCAGGTAATCGCACTCGAAAGGCCCGGTCTCGACTCCGGCCTTGACGCGCTCCATCATCTCGGCGCGGGCGGTCTCCTGTTGGTCGGGATCGACGAATTCCCAGGCGCGCCGTCCCAGAATCTGGTCGGGCGTGCATTTCAACAGCGCGCAGACCGCCTGGTTGAAGCGGCGCACCACGCCTTCGCGGTCGGTTTCCTCGTAGGGCACCGGCGCGCTTTCAAACAGGTCGCGATAGCGCCGCTCGCTTTCGCGCAGGTCGCGCTCCCGTTCGCGCAGCAGCACCGCCGCATCTTCGATCTGGCGGGCCAGGGAAGCGATTTCATCGGTGCCGCGGGCGAAGGGTTCGAGCGGCAGGCCGTGCGCCAGGCGGCGGGCGTTCTCCTCCACTTCCTGAATGCGGCGCACCATGCGGCCGGCCACCAGCAGGTGCATGAACAGGGCGCCCATGGGTCCGAAGATGCCGCAGGCGATCACGGTATGGAAGAGCTTCTGCCGGGCGAGGTCACTCTGGTAGCGGGCGGCGGCGAATACGCGTTCCTGCTGCTCGCCGATCGCCGCCAAATCGCGCTGCGCCAGGGCCATCAGCTCCTTGCTCTGCGCGATCCGCTTGGCAAGCGTAGCAGGATCCATGCGGGAGCCGTTAGCCCACAGATCATTGAGGGCTGCCAAGGTCTCCTGGCCAAGGAGTTGGATGCCCGAGGGAATTCCCAGGTTCTGTCCCATAGAGCCAGTCAGAGGCGGAACGCCGGCCAGCGCGTCTTTGGCCCGTTTGGCGGCAGCCTGGTAGGCCAGGATATACTGCTTGTCGTGCTCGGCCAGGAAGCCGTCCAGGGCAGTTTGGGCATCCAGCAGGGAGCTTTGTTCCTGCACTACGGCGGAGCGCGCGTCGTACGCCCGCGCGACCGCCTGCTCCGTGACGTGCAGGCTGTTTTCGGCCCAGTAGATCGCAAACATGGCGATAAACAGCACACACATGGGGACCACGAGTGCGCCTACGCCTTGCGCCCGTAAAGAAACACGCGACCATCGTTGCAGAATGGATGGGGCGCCGCGTCGCTTCTGTTCAGGCATCGTGTTCTCTGAGGATACGAACCGAAGAACTATTGTAGGGCAATCGCTTACCGGAGCGTAAGATCCGAAGCGATATTTGCCGATATTGCCGAAGGTTAGCCGCGGGTCGCGTATGCTAAGACTAGGGATTGCATGGATCGAATCGGGCGATACAAGGTCGTCAGGGAGTTAGGACGCGGCGCGATGGGCGTGGTGTATCACGCCATCGATCCGAATATCGGTCGGCCGGTGGCCATCAAGACCATCCAACTGGGTGAGAAACGAACTCCCGAGGAGCAGGAGCGGCTGCGCGAGCGGCTGTTCCGCGAAGCGCGGTCGGCGGGCATTCTCTCCCACCCGGGCATTGTCACCATTTACGACGTGGAGCAGCAGGACGACCTGGCGTACATCGCCATGGAGTACGTCGACGGGCCGACGCTCGACCAGTGGTTGTCGGAGCAGCGAACCGTCTCCCCGGAATGGATGTTCGGCATCCTG
>Ga0181529_10002189_pt1 | contig 23882 bp, 15 predicted proteins | sample PEATcosm2014_Bin_36_FD_119763 | JGI IMG/M metagenome (GOLD analysis project Ga0181529, IMG submission 119763) | Peatland microbial communities from MTU Mesocosm Facility, Houghton, MI, USA - PEATcosm2014_Bin10_30_metaG | ecosystem: Environmental > Terrestrial > Soil > Wetlands > Peat | place... | reverse complement strand
ACTTCGGACAGAAAGATGTCTACTATGCCGCTGCGTAGCAATACTTCAGGGCCGGATCAATAAGAGCGGGTGGAATGAGAGACGCAGAGATGCGCTAATCATGGATTGTGTCAAAGTTGTTGGCCGCCATATCGCCCGCCCAATTACAGATAACGATCCAGGACGTCTTGGACTGTACCCGCATTCGATCACCATCGTTTTGGAAGATTTCATTAAAGCCAGGAAGGATAATCCTGATGTCCCTAAGAACGCCGATGAGATATGTGTTAGACAGGCAGTTTTCGATTGCATGAAATGGGGATTCGATTGTCTAGGTGTACAGAACATTCATCTCTATTTTGATCAAGGTGAATCGTTCCGTGGTTATATTTGTAATCTCGTAAAACATCCGAAAGTATTGGAAGATCTTCCATACCTCTCCAGAATCACTTCGATCGCTGAAGCCGATATGAGGATTACCCCCGCATTGCAGTTTGCTGATCTTTTAGCATGGTGTATAAGCCATAAGCAAGATGTGCGTACAAAATGGCACGAGCGAATGCTCAAGAATCCCCATGAAGAATATATGGTCAACTACAATCAGCTGATGAATCCGCTTTCCCGAGCAGTTGAACTTGCGAGGAAATGGAAATTGCCAAAACGAAAACTTCATCCATAGGCTCTTGAATTTCTCAGTGTCTAGATATGGCGGGGCCAATCACTGTTCACATGGGGCGGGTGGCCCACGTCCGTCCAGCTACAAAAATGGGTGCCCCAGGTCCGGATTCTCGGACCTGGGATACCGCTGATGCCCGACTCATCGAGGATGGAAGATGCAGCTTTCCCAGGTCCGAGAATCCGGACCTGGGGCACCCAATATAATCTTGATTCCAATAGGCCCCGATAAACTCCCCAGGCTCCTGGATTTGCGTTGAGTCTGGCTGGGCGAGTCAGAAACTTCCCAAAGAGCAACCGCAGATTCTCGACGGAGCGACCAACGGGAGCGAAGAGCACGCCATGGCGCGAAGCGCGTCTGCCGCACCGCAGGTGCTACCAGGGTTTGCGGGGGCTGATGCGGCCGCCGTCGGTCGAGGCCCATGCTTGGCGCATGAGCTGGATCATCAGCTTGGCTTCCTCGGCCCGCTGCTGCCGCCATTCCAGCTTGCTCAGCCGGTTCCGCCAGCCGCGCACGGTGTAGAACACGTCTTCCAGCAGCCGCGCAAGGTGCGCCTGCCAGCCGTGGTGCTTGCGGTAGTAGATCAGGGTGGAGCGCATCCGCCACTCTTCCACCGTGGCCGAAATCTTGGAAAAGGTGCGCTCCTTCACGTTCTTGCTGGATTCGCCGCCCAGGTGCGTGACCACAATCTGCGGCCAGTACCAGACCTCGAATCCCCCCTGCTTGAGCCGTTTGCACAGGTCCACCTCCTCGCAGTAGAGGAAGAACGCGGGGTCGAAGATGCCCACCAGCGCCAGCGCTTCGCGGCGCAGAATCATGAACGCTCCGGTCACCCAGTCCACCTGCGCGGGCTGGTTCACATCGGCCCAGGTGCGGTCGGGCGAGCCAAAGATGCGGGAGCGCGGAAAGCGCGACGCCATGCCGGTGAGCACCAGCGCGTCGCGTCCGATGCTATGAAAGGTGCGCGCCGATGGCTGCCAACTGCCGTCTTCAAAGACCAGTTTGGCGCCGCCCGCTCCGGCCTTGCGGTTCTGCTCCATCTGCTGGATGGCCGCCTCCAGCGCGCCTTCGTGGAAGAACGCATCGGAGTTCAGCAGCACGATGTAACGGCCCTGGGCGGCCTCAATGGCCACGTTGTTGGCCCTGCCAAAGCCCAGGTTCTCGGGACTGGCGTAGAGCTTCACCGGGGTCGCGGTAGTGGCGTAATCGCGCTCCACCATCTCTGCTGAGCCGTCGTGGCTGGCGTTGTCCACCACCAGAATTTCCGCCGTATGCGGCTCGCCTTTGGGGCCCGTGCCCAACCGCCGGCACTCCGCCAGCAGCTCGTCCAGACACCGCCGCAGCAGCTCGCGGGTGTTGAACGAGACAATCACGATCGTTACCGTGTAGGTGTAGCTGGGCCGTACCATCATGGTGCGTCTTCTTCCCGGTCGCGGTGCCTCAAGTATAGAGTGTGCGCGGTTGAGCCTGCCGCTGCAACCTGCAACCAAGGTGCGGTTCTTCCTGGTGCCTTTGGGCCATGACCATTCCGGTACGCCTGCCACTGGTCGCTGATGCGCGCGGTATGCTTTGAAGTGCAACAGAGTTCCATTCCGCTCGCTCCCGGAGAAGGATCACCATGAGATTCCAGACCGTTCGTCGACCTACGGCCCTTGCCGCGGCTGCCCTTGTCTGCATCCTGGTTCCCGGCTCCTGCCGCAGCGCCCAGAACAACTCCGGCACCACTCGCTTGAGCGTCTCCACCGAGGTTTTGCTGCCCTCCGTCACCCGGCTGGGCATCAACCTTGGCGAGCAGGACTTCTACGATTCCGGCCAGATGAACCGCAATCTCATCTTCCGCAACTCCGGCTTTGAGGGGTTGGCCTACCGCAGCATCTTCCATTGCGTGCAAGGCAGCGCGGGTTCCTGTACCGACACCCGCAACGGCATCCAGTTCCCGGACAAATTCTGGAACGGCGCCGCGGTTGAGGTCATGGACGGGCCCGCCATCGGTAGCCGCGGCGTGGTGGACGCCACCAGCTCCAGCGGCGGCTTCACCTTCTTGCTCAGCGGCGGCATCCAGGTCCATCCCGGCGACTGGATCAGTGTCTACAAAGGTTTCTACGGAGAGCCCACCGCCGGGTGGTGGCCCAAGTCTGGCGGCAACGCCACATTCTCTCCAGAGCGCCTGGATCTGCCGCCTGGCACCGAGGGTCGCCAAGCGCTGCGCATGACCGCTCTGGAGCGCGGCTCATGGGCTCAGATCACCTCCTACTTCGACACCTTTGAGGGCGTCACCTTTCTGCGCCTGCGTGGCCACTACCGCCTCAGCTTCCGCGCCAAGTCGGTTGCCGGGGGGCACATGTTCCACGTCCACGTGGGCCGCCTGGTGCCCGGCCTGGCCCGCTACCTCAATCGCGATCTTCCTCTTACCAACAAGTGGGCGGACTATTCCCTTGAGTTCGACGTCCACGAGGGCCAGCTTCCTCCCGCTTCCGTGGAGGTGGCCCTGGCCGTCTCCGGTGGCGAGGTGCTGCTGGACGACGTTTCCCTGGTAAAAACCGACGGCGATCTCGCCAACCACACCGTCTTCCGCGACGAGGTTCTGGAGAGCCTGCGCCAGCTTCATCCCGGCGTTCTGCGCATGATGGGCAGTGGTGAGGAGCTGGGGTCCACCCTTGAAAACCTTCTCTCTCCGGTAGGCGGTCGCGTCCGCTCCGGCTACATGTCCAACTACACGCCTACCGAAGACATCTCCATCAGCATTCCGGAGTTTCTGGAGCTATGCCAGGAGGTGGATACCGAGCCCTGGATCACCCTGCCGGCGGCCACCAGCCCCGCCGAGGCCCGCCGTCTGGCAGAGTATCTGGCTGGACCCGTCTCTACCCCGGGCGGCGCGCTCCGAAGCGCTGCCGGGCATCCCGAGCCCTGGACCCATGCCTTCAAAACCCTCCACATCGAGCTGGGCAACGAGACCTGGAACACCGTCTACCAGGGCGAGACGATTGACGATCCGGCCGCCTTCGGTCGCCGCGCCAACCTCATCTTTGCCGCCTTCCGAGGTGCTGCCGCCAAGTCTGCCTCCAGCTTTGACCTGATTGTGGGCACCAACTTCTCTGATCCCTACCGTAACCGCGCCTTGCTGGGCGCCGCACATGAAGCCAACTCCCTGGCCATTGCCCCCTACCTCATGGCCGACGTCACCCGCTGGAACTCGGACGACGACCTCTTTGCCCCCCTGCTCGCGCAGCCGGAGCAGATGGACCGCGACGGCTTTGTGCACGCCTCCCAGGCCTCGGCCGGTGGCCGCCAACTGGCTGTTTACGAGGTCAATCTCCACTCCACCCGGGGCACGGCCACAGGCCCTGTCCTTGACCGCCTTACCCCTTCCACCGCCGCCGGAATCGCCGTCACCAGCCACATGCTGCGCATGATGCGCGACCTTGGGGTCCGCAATCAGGCTCTGTTTTCCCTGCCGCAGTACCAGTTCAAGCGCTCCGACGGCACCCCGGTCCGGCTCTGGGGCAGCGTGGTTGAGATGGGCAAAGACGGGCGCAAGCGTCCCCAGTTCCTGGCTGAAGCCATGGCCAACCGCGTTCTCCACGGCAATCTGGTCCGGGTTACGCGCTCCGGTGCCGATCCCACCCGCGACCAGCCCCTCGCCAACGACGGCGTGGACATCCGCAACCAGCACCTGATCGACGCCTACGGCTTCCGCGAGGGTAACCAGGTGGGCCTGATCGTCTTCAATTACGACCTCCATCAGAGCCACCGCATCGCTCTTGACCGCCCCGCCACAGCTGCGGCAAGCGGTACCACTGTAACAAGGCTGGACAGTCCGTCCCCTGCCTCTAATAACGAAGGGGTCACCCAGGTAACCGTTACAACCTCTCTCTCTGTGGAAAACGAGTGGACTCTTCCGCCCTGCTCCATGACCGTCTTCGAGTGGAAAGATTAGAGTTTTACGCGAATTTCCCCCGTGGTACAGTTAGATGTTCCATCTCGATGCACGATTGGTTCGCTTCGCGGCACGGCAAACCGTCAACTTGGTTACTATAATGGGTAACTTCAGGGTGGTAACTTTTATTGGTTACTTAAAGCCTCCTTGAGTAGGTGCCTAACTTGGGAGGACCTGTTGCCCTTTATTCCACCTTCGCGTCATTGTTTCTATAGTTTGGATCAAGGTAGCTTCAGAACTGTTCGAGCTGCCTTAGCAACGTGCCGTCGGTGACGGTCTGCAGACCTCGCGCTGTCAAAGTAAGCTCGTCAGCCGCGCGATGCAGACTCTCAATCACAGACTGCGCCAGGCGGCGGTGTTCGTTCTCTGAACCGGTTGCGATCCAGATTCCGGCGTCCGTTCTTCGGCGGGCTTCAGGTTGGGCAACAGGCAAACGCGAATGCCAGACAAGGGACGGTAGCGCATGAAGAATTCCAGAAAGCATCCGGTTGCGATCCTGGGGCTGCCCTTGCAGAGCCTCACCGCCGATCAGGCTGTGGACGCCATTGACGAGCTGTTGATCGCCGGTGGCACTCATCAGGTCTGCCCAGTCAATCTCGATGTCTGGCTCAACGCCCTTGCCGATCCGCATCTGCACCGCATCATGTGCGGCTGCAGCCTGGTTGTGCCGGACGGCATGCCCCTGGTTTGGGCCTCACATCTTATGGGATGCCCGCTCTCAGAGCGCGTCACCGGCGTTGACCTGGTGCCCGGTTTGGCGGAACTCTCGGCCCGCAAAGGCTACAAGATCTTCATGCTGGGTGGTAAAACCGGGGTCGCGGACCGCTGTGCGGAGTTGCTGCGCGCCAACTTCCCCGGCGTCAACATTGTTGGCACCTTTTCGCCCCCCGAGGCCAACCTCATCCGCATGAATCACACCGAGATTCTGAGCCGCATTCATGCCGCCAAACCAGACATCCTGATGGTCGCCTTCGGCAATCCCAAACAGGAAAAATGGATTTGGATGCACCGCAAAAAGCTGGGCGTCGGTATCGCCATGGGCGTGGGCGGCAGCTTTGACATGCTGGTGGGAGACACCAGCCGCGCGCCCCGCTGGATTCAGCGCTCCGGCCTGGAGTGGGCCATGCGGATGCTGCAGGAGCCCTCCCGGCTTGCTCCCCGCTATATGCGCGACTTCCTCGGGCTTGCCAGCCATCTGCCCTTTGCGTTGGTGGCCGCTTGGATGCAGCGTCCCTACCTGGGCCCCTCGCGCCTGACCACAGCTGTGACGCCGCAGGTGCTGCACGTCTACGTTCACGGCAAGCTCTCCCTTAACGTTGCGGAGAGCATCACCCAGGCCACCAGCAACTGCATTGTCAATGGCCTCATCATGGTGGTGCATCTGCAGAACGCTCGCCACATCTCTGCCTCCGGACTTGGCATCCTGATGGGCGCGCGCCGCCAGCTGCTGGAAGCCGGCCTCTCGCTCTCCCTGGCTGGCCTCTCCCTCAAAACCCGTTTTCTGCTCTACGCCTGGTGCCTCCAGCCCTTGTTTGACGAGTGGCAGCCGGCCATCAATCGCGGCAAGCCCATCGTCAGCACGGAATCGCGGGCTCACCTTGACCTTGGCCTCGGCAACGATCGAGAACGCGTCCCGGTCCCGACACGACTGAACGGTTGAATCCGGACTGGAGAGGGGCCACTAAGCGCTGGAGGGACCTCTTGCTCCACCCCGTTGGCTCCGTCCGCAGGTGCTGGTGAAAGTCAGGTTTTGAAAGGGCACGGCTTGAGCCGTGCCGCAAGTTGCAAAAACAAAGGATGGGGCTTAAGCCCCTGCGGAATGCTGATCCCTCTTCACTATCGGGAGAACGTCTTTAACTTTTTTCCCCTTCAGGCCACTACGCTCATGAGGTCCGAATGAATCTTCGTGAACTGGCTAGTCTAGGTTGGATGCACACCCTCAGCGCCCTGGCTGAGGGGGTCTACCTTAAAACCGGCATCGACTCCACCCGCCCGGTCGCTTTCTATGGCCTGGTCAACGAGCGTTGCAACGTCAAGTGCCGCTACTGCGAGTACTGGCGCTTTGACAAGTACAACGATGAGATGTCCATTGCCGATTGGCAGAAGGCTCTGCTGAGCGTGAAGCAGTTTGTCGGCAACTACTCCATCAACTTTTCTGGCGGCGAGCCCCTCATCAAGATCGGCTTCATCGATCTGCTGGGCTGGTGTTACGACCACGGCATCAAGGCCGGCGTCACCACCAACGGTTCCGCCCTCACCCAGGCCAACGTCAAGCGCATTGTCGCCGCTCATCCCTTCAACGTGAACATCTCCGTGGACGCGCCCACGGCGGAGGTGCACGACTATCTGCGCGGCTCGCCCGGGCTCTTTGACAAGCTCTCCAGCGGCATCCGGTTTCTGCTCGAAGAGCGCAAGGCCCAGGGCGTCGAGTTTCCCATCACCATCAAGCCCACCATCACCGCGCGCAACTTCCGTCTGCTCCCCCAGTTGGTGGATTGGGCCCAGGAGATGGGCGATCTGCTCATCAGCCCCCAGCCGCTCAGCCGCTGGTCGCCTGAAACCTACAACGAGCTCTGGATTGAGTCAACCGAGATGGCCGAGTTCGAAGAGGTGATTGAGACCCTGGTTGCCATGCAGAAGGCCGGCGCGCCCATTCTGACTCCGGAGTCCGTTCTCCGCCTCATGCCCGGCAGCTTCCGCGAAGAGAAGGCTCCCCGTTCCGCCATGCCCTGCCGCGTGGGCATGCGCAACTTCTTCATCCGCACCAACGGCGACATTGAAGTCTGCAACTTCGGCTTTCCCATCATCGGCAACATCCAGCAGCAGTCCGCGCAACAGATCTGGTACAGCCCGGAGGCCAAAAAGGTGCGCGCTGAAACCACACAATGCGAGAAGCTCTGCCTGATTACCTGCGTCAGCCAGAAGACCCTCGGCAACAAGGTCGGCATGGCTCTGCGCATGCTGAAGGGCACGCGCTAGAGAGTTTTCCGAAAGGGTGTAGACCTGCATTTCATGGGTATCCCACCCACTTCCGCAAAGAGCGCGGAAATGGATGGGACACGGTGCTTCTGATGGATAGGGACGGAAGTTTATAGCAAAAGCGAAAATGCTCTAAGTGGACCAACTGGAAGGATAGAGAACCTGGATGGTGTTGCTCATTCTTTTGCCGGCAGTCTTTTCCTGGGCCTTCATGGCCTGGGGATCGGTGCGTAAAGCGCTGCTGGCCGTCTATCTCCCCTGCCTTCTGCTCCTGCCCGGCTACTACATCATCCGCGTGCCCCATTTGCCGGCCATCACTTTTGCCGATGCCGCCATTCTCCCCATCGTGTTCGCGCTCCTGCTCACCGAGATGCGCTTCTGGCGTCCCCAGTGGATGGATCTGTTTGTCTTCGTCTACTGCTTCTCGGTGATCCTTTCGCAGGGCATGGGGCTGGAGATGGCCAACGGCGATTGGACCAACCTGCTCTCACCCGAACTCACCTTCAGCCACCGCTTTGGCACCAACATCAAAGACTCCGGCATGATGGCTTTTGGCCGCATGATGGAGATGATCATGCCCTACATGGTGGGCAAGCTGCTGGTGGAGCGCGCCGGCCGCGATGGCCACCTGATCCGCCGCCCCATGGTGGCGCGCATCTCCATCCTGCTGGCCGTTGTCGGCTTCATCTCCATTGTGGATTTCCTCAAGGGCGGCAGCACCTGGCAGGCCGTGGGCGCAAAAGTCTTCCCCGGCCAGTTTGTGGACTGGCCTCCCCAAATGCGCTGGGGCTTTGGCCGCATTGCAGGCCCCTACGGGCACGCCATTCTTGCCGGCATGATTTTTCTGATGGGCATCATCTACTGCCTCTGGCTCCGCAACGTCGATCTGGAGTGGGGTCAGCGCCGTCTTTTTGCCAGCCTGCCCCTCAATGTCCGCAACGTGGTCCTGTTCGGGCTGGTCCTGGGCCTCATCATGACCCAGTCTCGCGGGCCCTGGCTCGGACTTTTGCTGGCGCTCGGCTTTGCCCTGCTCACCCGGGTCATGTCGGTGGGCAAGGCCACGCTCACCTTCCTCACCCTGCTTGCCATCTTCTCCACCGTGTTCTACTACGTGGGCCAAAAGTACACCGCCATGGAGATGGACCAGGCCGCCACCGAGGACCAGCGCAGCGCCGTCTACCGCCGCGAGCTGCTCACCGCCTATGCCCCCATCGTGGCTCAGCGCAAGGCCTTCGGATGGGGCCTGATCAACTACCCCGCCGCCCCCGGACAGCACTCCATTGACAACGAATATCTGCTGCTGGCCGTCACCCAGGGCTTCTTCGGACTCGGCCTCTTTCTGGCCATCGCGGCTGGCACCGGCCTCCGCCTGCTCCGCTTTGTCGCCATGCCGCTCTCCCATGAAGACCGCCTGCTGGTCTTCGCACACCTCGCCGTTCTCATTGGACTTTTGACCACTCTTGCGACGGTTTACATGGGAGAGCAAGTTGAGCCGATGTACTTCTTTATAACCGGATGGGTGAGCGGTATGATTCCGCGGCCGGTGCAAGGGGGAGAGATTGGCCTCCCCGGATTTCGCCGTGGGCATGGGTTTCGCCGGGTGATAGCCTGACCTCCGGCTCTGCTGGAGCAAGCGCGGGAAAGTGATCGAGTATGATGCTGTTTTGGATAACCCGGTGTCTGGCCGTGGCGCTCGTCGTCTCTCTTGCCCCGCTGTTTCTTGATATCGCGCTGGCCCTGCTCGGCAATCTCCGCCGCCGTCGCCCGTTCCCGGCGCCCGTCCGGCAGATTCGTCTTGCCGTCGTGGTCCCGGCCCACAATGAGGAGCCGCAGATTGCGCGTACCGTCCAGTCGCTGCTGGCCGCGGGTTGCGCCCCGGCCGCTGAGCAGGCTGCTCCGGGCCAGTACCTCCCCAGGGTGGTGGTGGTGGCCCACAACTGCACCGATGGCACCGCCGCTCAGGCTGAGCAGGCTGGAGCTATCCTGTTGCCGCTCAGCGACCTCAGGCTGCAGGGCAAGGGGGCAGCCTTGCGTGCGGGCTTCCGCACCGCCGCCGCCGCCGGGGCCAACGCCTTCCTGGTCGTCGATGCGGACTCCGTAGCCTCACCCAACCTGATTGCCGCCGTCACCGCCGCTCTGGCCTCCGGAGCCCAGGCCGTCCAGTGCCGCGACGAGCTTGACCTGCCCCTCACCACCTCCATCTTCTCCCTCAGCCGCCTCCGCGCCCTGGCCTTTCGCGGCATCAACGTTCTCCGCGCCCGGGGACGCGCCGGCATGGGCTTCTCCGCCGGACTCTTTGGCAACGGTTTTGCCCTCACCGCCAGCGCTCTGGAACGCGTTCCGTTCGCCGCCAACAGCATCTGCGAAGACATGGAATATCACGGCAAGCTGGTTTGCGCCGGCATCCGCGTGCAGTGGGTGGAGGAGGCGGGCGTTCTGGCCCAGATTGCTCCCCGGGGTGCTGTCCAGGCCCGGCAAGAGGCTCGCTGGGAGGGCGGACGTCTGCGGGTTGCGGCCATCTCCACCCTTCCCTTGTTCACCGCCGCCATCCGTGGCAATCTCCGTGCGCTGGGCGTGCTGGCCGAGTTCTGGAGCCTGCCCATGGCCCGTGGCGTGCTCGGCCTGCTGCTTGCGGCCGTGCTTCCGGTTCCCTGGCTGCGGGAGTTTGCCGCCTTCTGCGCTCTGCTCACTCTGCTCTACGTTTTGCAAGCGGCTCTGCTCGGACCTGCCCCGGCCAAAGACGTGGCGGCGCTCCTTCTGGCGCCCTTCCACGTGCTCTGGAAGGCGGCCCTTACGCCCATGGTGCTGCTGCACACCCGCCGCCGTACGCAATGGACCCGTACCGGTCGTGAGGTGCCGCGCCCATGAGATCCATTCTCCGCAACTCCAAGCTTCAAGGGCATAACGCAATGGTCCCCGGAGCAACCATCCCCGGCGCCACAATTTTTGATCCCACTGTCCTTGACCCTAGCGTTCTGTCCCCCTCTGTTCCGGTCCCAGACAGGCAGGACTTTGCTGGCTCCGACGCCATGCAGGAGGTGCACCGGCGCTTCAGCCGCAACGTGGGCGCAACCATCTTTGCTCGCGTGGTCAACATGGGGCGCGGGATCCTGGTTGTTCCTTTCCTGCTCCGCCACCTGGGGCTTGAGGCTTACGGTATCTGGACCACCATCTTCATCCTTGTCTCCTATGTCGGACTTACCACCCTCGGCCTCTCCAACGTCTACATCAAGTACGTGGCCGAGTTCCACGCCCGCAAGGAGTACGATCGCGCCAACTCCCTGCTCTCCACCGGGCTCTGCATCACCGTCCCTCTCTGTGCCGCGCTGTTTGCCGGCTTTTACTTCTCTTGGGACTGGTACTCGCCCTGGCTCCGCCTGCCGCCGCAGCACGCCGCGGACGGCAAAGAAGCAGTCCTCATTGTCCTCGGCGTCTTTCTCTCCTCCATTGCCCTCAACGCCTTTGGCGACATTCTGGCCGGGGTGCAGCAGATTGCCGCCACCCAGGTGTTTCTTTCCATCAGCCTCCTGGTCGAGTTCGCACTCATCCTCTGGTTTGTGGGTTCCGGTCGCGGCATCAGCGGTCTGGCGGAGGCCTATCTGGTCCGCATCCTGCTCAACGACGGACTTACCATCTGGTGGAGCTGGCGCAAGCTCAAGTGGATGCGCATCTCGCCCCGGCTGGTCCGGCGCGAGGCCATTGGCTACGTCATCCACTTTGGCGGCGTGGTCCAGATCCAGACCATCCTCGACATCTTTCTCACCTCCGTCGAGCGCCTCATCGGGCTCACGTTGGTGGGCGCATCCGCTGCCGGACTGATGGATGTGGCCAAAAAGTGGCCCAGCGCCTACTCCACCGTCCCCATGGCTTTCTTTGGCGCGCTGCTGCCGGCCACCGCGCATGTTGACGCAGCCAGCAACCCGTCCGAGCGAATGGATAACCTGCGTGCCCTGTATTTGAACAGTGCACGTTTTTCTAATCTTTGCACTGCCGCTTTTGTCGCTCTTACGGTCTTTTGGTCACATGCCATTCTGCTCGTGTGGTTAGGTCCGGAGTTACCAATGCGTCAGACCCTCACCACCCTCTTCGTGGTATTCAGTTTGGCGTTGCAATTCCATATGCTGACTGGACCGGGAACATCGCTCCTCCGCGGCATGGGCCGTGTCTATGAAGAGTTCTCCTACACGATTCCCAACGTTTTGCTGCTGGGCATCACCTTACCGGTGGCCTGGTGGCTGCAGAAGGGGTGGACCGCTCTGGGGATCGGCGTCGCGGTTTCGGTGGCAACGGCTATTGCCGCCTGTGGTCTTTTGGCTAGAGTTCACCACGTTCTGGGGCTCCCCATGCGCAAGTTCATCAGACTCGTCCTCGCTCCCAGTCTGGTACCGTTTGGAACGGCTGGCCTTCTGGCCTGGCCCTTGGCCGCGGCGGTTGCCGCGCTGGGCCGCTGGATGGGCGCGGGCGCGCTGCTGGTTGCGGGCGTCCTCTATCTGGCCTCCACCTCCACCATCCTCTACAGATGGGTCTTCACCCCTGCGGAAAGAGACCGGGCCAGGGGCATGGTGCGCTCCCTCTTCTCCACCTTCCTCAACCGGGAGGTGGCGGCATGAAGAACTTCGTCCTGCTTTTCGTCCTGATGGCCGCGGCCTGCTGTGCCCCCGTCCTCCGTGCGCAGGATCTGCCGCCCTCGGCCAACTTCCAGGACCTGCAGCCCTCCACGCGGCCAGCTGAAAACCCGCTGCCGCTGCAGCAGACCCAGCCTCTCCAGGCTCTGCCCAAACCCCCTGCGCAAAATCCGCCTTTGCAAGATAGCTCTGCCAACACCCCGCAGCCTTCCGATCATTCTCCCGATCCGCAGCTCAAGCAGAACCCCCTGACCATGCTGCGTGAGTTCCAGCCGGATGCCGATGAGGAGTACCGGCTTGGCCGTGGCGACGAAATTACGGTCGACTTTGCCGGACGCCCCGATCTTCAGGCCAAGCTCGTCATCGGGCCTGACGGCCGCATCACCATCCCTCTGGTGGGCGATATCGTGCTCAACGGGCGCACCCGTGGCGAGGCCGCTCGCGCCATTGAGACCGCGCTTGCCACCTACTACCAGAACCTGACCGCGCAGGTCACCGTCACCAAATACACCGCCAACCACGTCCTGGTCCTGGGAGCGGTCGACAAGCCCGGCCTCATTACCTTTGACGGCCAGCCCACGCTCCTTGAGGCCCTCTCCCGCGCCGGCATGGCGCCCGGACCACCGCCCCACGCCGGCGGCCTCATCCCGGAGCGCTGCGCCATCTATCGCGGCCAGGACAAGGTTGTCTGGGTGGACGTTAAAAAACTCATCGACTCCGGAAACTCCCTTGCCGACCTCCGCCTCCGCCGCGACGACGTGGTCTACGTCCCCAACGCCGCGGAGAGCTTTGTCTCCGTACTCGGCGAGGTTGGCCATCCCGGGGCCGTTCCTCTCTCCGGCACTTCCACCCTGGCCAGCGTGCTGGCCGAGTCCGGCGGCTTCACGGTCAAGGCCGGAAACAACCCCCACATCCAAATCGTCGATCCCAGCAGCGGAGTTTCGCGCACGGTCTCTTTCCATGACCTGCTCAATCCCGTCAAGGCCCGTGAATTCACTCTGAAGCCTGGTGAGATCCTTTATGTCCCCCAAACCGGATTTGCGCGTGCAACTTACGTCCTCGAACGTCTCAATCCGGTTATGACCGCGTTCACGTTTGCGGCAGTGGCAGGGGGTATATTTTGAAGCAGATCGGCGGAGGAACCTCCATCACCGGTGGACAACGGCCGCGCGCAGGCCTGCTGCCCGCGGGCAGCGGACAGCCCAGCGCTCCGCCGGAACAGGCCTTGTTCCAGCCCGAGCTGGGCCGCTCGCTGCGGATGCACGGCAAGCTCGCCGTCCTGGCCTCCCTCGTCGGCCTCGCGCTCACCTGCGCCTACTTCTTCCGCCTGTGGCCCATCTACGAGGCCAAAAGCCTGCTCTTTGTCCAGCCAGCCTCCGGCAGCCTGATGAATCAGAACAACGCCAATCGCTGGCCCATTGACGGGGCAACCTACGAGTCGTACCTGCAGCAGAAGATGGGCGACGTGACCCGTCCCGACGTGCTGGCCAACGCCTTGAAGAAGATGGAGCCCGGCCTGTGGCAAACCAGCGGCGAAAGCGATCAGGCCGCCGCCGACCGTCTCGGTCATACCATCCAGGTGGAGCGCAGTGGCGCTTACCAGATGAGCATCGGCGTCCGCTCCGCCAAGCCGGAGACCGCCGCCGCACTGGCCAACGCCGTGACCACCGCCTATCTTGAAACCACCGCCCACGACTCCAAAGTGGGCGACACCCAGCGCCTGGCCATCCTCAAGGAAGAGCACGACCGCGTCCAGGCTGAGCTGGCCGCCGACCGCGCCGAGCAGGCTGCCCTCAGCCGCCAACTGGGCATGGCCGCCCCCGCGGGCAATGCTCCTGACCTCTACGACGAGCAGATTGCCGCCACCCGTACCGAGCTGATCCGCGCCCGCACCGAGCACGACGAGGCCGCGGCCCGCTTTGCCTCCATGAACCTGGGCGTCACGGACGCTTCCAGCGCCATCGATGCCCAGGCCGACGAAGTTGCCGCCGCCGATCCCGGCCTGGGCAGCATGAAGACCTCGCTCAATCAGCGCAAAGCCGCCATCGTCCATGAGATGTCCGGCCTCACCGTCAACCATCCGCTCTACAAGCAGGACGCCGCCGAGATCGAAAAAATTAATACCGAGCTTGAATCCGCCTCGCGCACGCTCCACACCCAGGCCGCCGCCCACATTCAGCAAAAGCTGCGCAGCGACATGGAGCGCACCGCCGCCGTTGAAGACAAGCTCAACGGCCAGCTCCGCTCCGCCGTTGGAGCTGCCGCCGGGGCCAGCATCAAGCTGCAGCGCGCCAACGACATCGCGGCCGACATCACCCGGCTCCAGAATCGCTACACTGCCGTGGACGAGCAGCTCCACAACCTCATGCTCGACTCCGGCGCGCCCGGCGCCATCTCGCTGATCTCCGCCGCCGTGCCGCCTCTGCACGCCATCCGCACCGGCGTCTTCCGCAACACCCTGGTCCTGGCCATTGCTTCCATCCTCTTCGGCCTCTTCATCGCCGTGCTTGCGCACAAGATGGATCCCCGGATCTACATCGCGTCCGACGTTGAGAACCTGCTCGGCTTTGCTCCCATGGCACAGCTGCCCAACTGGGCTCAGGTCTCTGCGGAGGTTGAGGCGGAACACCTTATCAGGCTGGCCGGAGACATTGAGCATGTCGCCCTTCACGACGGCATCCAGACCGTTGTGCTGACCAGCGCCGCAGCGGGAGTTGGGGTTGGAGCGCTGGTGGCCCGTCTCCGGCCTCTGCTCTGTCCCACTGCCGCCAATCTTTCCGAGGGCGCTGCCCCCAACGGCGTCAACCTGGTGGAAGCGCCTCCCTTGCTGCTTTCGGCGGAGGCGGAGTTCCAGGTCCGCCACGCGGGTTGGACCATCGCCGTCATTGAGTCTGGCCATACCACCCGGGCTGAACTTCGCCAGCTGGCCACCGCCCTGCAGCGCCTTGACGCGCCCGCCGTCGGCTTCATCCTCAATCAAATCCCGCTCGAAAAAGCCGATCCGGGCTTCCGCCGTTCGGTCCGCGATGCCGAGCGTCACGTTGAACGCAATGGCGGCAGCAGCGCCCACCGCATCCTCGAGCAGCGCACCCAGATGGCGGCCATGGCTCCCGCCCCGCAGGAACAGTTGCACGCGTCCTTCGCATCCAACACGCCCCCAGTCGCGCTGGAGCAGCAGACCTTGGCCGCTCCCGCTTATCCTGATGCCCAGGCCCCGCTGCACCCCGGCGCCGATCCCTGGTGGCTTGGCCAGTTTGCTCCAGCCCAAGCTCCGCAACCCACGCCGGTACAGCGCGCCGCCTCCGGCCGCACCGCGTCCAGCTCCGCTCCGCCCTCCGAGCCGCGTTTTGACCAGGTTGCCGACTCCCGGTTCAACCAGAACTCCAGCTTCGATCCGCCCGACAACAGATTTGCTGCCGCTAGCTTTGCGCCGCCCGCTCCCCCGCCGGTTCCCGTCGCCTCGCGCCTCAACGGTCTCCGTGGCGCCGCCTTTCATCGCGGCCTGATGAACCTGAGCCATGGCAGCGATCCGCGGGACGAGTCCCCCGCGCCCCCGCAGCCTGCGCCGCCGCAGCAGCAGGCCGCCTACGTCCCACCGTCTCCCGCAGCGCCCAGCGCCTACCCGGCCCACGCTGCGCCTGCGCCCCCGGTGGCTCCCGCGCCCAATCCCGCTTATTCCACTCCCGCGCCCGCCGTCAGCCCCGCACCCCGGCAGGTCAACCGCCCCCTTCAGCAGTTCAATGCAGATCCCCGGCAGGTCAACCGCCCCGTTGAAGTAGCCTTCACTCCCTCGCAACACGAAGTCGTGGCCCAGCCTGAGTTCCTCCCGCCCAGGGAGTTTATCCCCGTCCGCGCCGGAGATGCCGACGACGAAGGCAATGCCAACCGTGATCGCCGCGACCCCTACGACGAGCTCGACATCCTTCCCTCCTGGCGCGGCCAATATCGCAAACGCTCCTGAATCCCCGCATAAAAATAAAAAAGGCGCGCCCCAGGGCGCGCCTTTTTCAGTGAGTAGGGCAGGGAATCCGCAAAGCGGGTCTGCCGCACCACAGGTGCCAGGTGCTTAGTTGCCCAGAACGGCCCGGTAACGGACCTTGTTCTTCTTCACCTTTTCAATGGCTTCATTGGCCTTGCTCATCGGGAACAGCTCGGTGCTGGCCTTTACGCCGTGCCGCGCCGCCACGTCCAGCATCTCCCGGAGCCGGTAGGGGCTGCCAATGGGGCTGCCGGTAATGGTCCGCAAGCCGGAGATCAGCGGGAACGCATGCACGCTCACGGGCGAGGGTGGAACGCCTACAAAGCATAGCGTACCGGTGGGCCGCAGGGCCGCAATGTACGTGCCCCAGTCCTGATCCGCGTTGGCCGCGTTCAAGATAAAGTCCTGCGTCCCGGCCGCTTCCTTCAGCGCCTTGGACTCCCGGCTGTTCACAAAGTGATGCGCGCCCAGTGCCCGGGCCTCATCTTCCTTGGCGGCCGAAGTGGAAAACGCCGTGACCTCAGCGCCGAAGGTTCTGGCAAACTGGATGGCCAGGTGGCCCAAGCCGCCGATACCCACAATGCCCACCCGCGAACTGGGGTTGATGCCGTGGTCGCGCAGCGGGTTATACACCGTAATGCCTCCGCACAGTAGCGGCGCCGCATGCTCGCTCTCCAGACCGTCGGGAATCGGGACCACAAAGCGCTCGTTGGCCCGCACCGCGTCGGCGTAGCCGCCATTGCGATGCACGCAGGTGCTCTCGGCCTCCGGGCACAGGTTTTCCATGCCGCGCAGGCACCACTCGCACAGGCCGCAGGAGTTCGACTGCCACCCCAAGCCCACGCGCCGGCCAACCTCCAGCGAGCGTACCTCACTGCCCACCGCCGCAACCGTGCCCACCACCTCGTGGCCTGGAATAAACGGGTACTGACTCATGCCCCAATCATTTGCGATCAGGTGCAGGTCGCTGTGGCAGATCCCACAGTGGCTAATCGAAATCTCGACCTCGTGGCTGCCCAGAGTGCCGGGGTCGTAATGGTACGGCAGTAATTCTGCTCCCGCCGCGTGTGCTGCAAGTCCCTGAATTTGAGCCATGTTCGATTTGAAATCCTCATGAGAAGCGAATCAAGATAACGTATCCGTCCACCATCTGGCCTTGCCCTGGTAACTACAGTTCGACCGTCCCCGGACTCGGCGCAATCCCCTTGTGGACTCTACCCCAAAATTGGGTAAAACCTCAAGACGTATCTAGATAATGCACCGGTTCGGAGTGGATGCCGGGTGAATCGACGGACAGGAGGGAATTCTTCTCCTTCCTAGTTTAAACCGGCGCCCGCCTCCATGTGGAGGGTCAACACCTCAAAACCCGTTATCAATTCGCCCGCTTCGACCTCCGCCACCAGCTCCGCCGTCTCGCCGTTCAGGCTGGCGGCCTGTGCCGTACGCAGCGGCTCCAGCGAGTTGGCCACGGAAAGTGGAAGATCTGAAAGGGTTTGTCCCCCCATCGTGGCCTGCGTCCCAGGTTCCAGCAAGCTCAAATACAGGCGGTCTGCGGCATGACGGGTCCGGCTTTCGGCGGCCACCGCATTTAATTCGCTCATTCGCCCCTGCGCCGGTCCCGGCGCCTGCTCCTGGGTCCGCCCCAGGGCCCGATCCAGCGTGGTCGCGTCTGACAGCAGCAAGCGCACCGTCCCCGCCGTCATCCGCGCCGGGAGCCGGAAGCTCAGCCGCACCTTCCGCGCCTCGCTTTGGAAGGGTTGCAGCGTGGCCTCCACCTCCACCAGGTCGCCGGCATGCACTGTGTTCGAGCCCAGCAGGCGCGCGCCGCGCAGCTCGGTCAGCGCCTTGCGGGGCAGCGCATCCACTTCCAAATCAATGCCTTCCACCGCTGTTTGCCGCGTACTGTTGGCGTGGACCCGGCCCAGCCGCTCACCCAACTGGATGGCCGCCGCAATGGGCGCGGGCATGGCATCTGTGGGCACCGCCCACAGATCCAGCGGGATCGCCTCCATCCCCGCCACCCGGATGGCCCCCTTCACGTGGTAGCTGGCCACCGAGGTGTTGGAGAGCGCCGGGACCAACGCCTGGATCAGTACCACCATGGCCGCCTGCTCGGTCAGCCCCGGCTGGTCCAGAATCTCCACCTTCACCACCCGTCGCCCGCTCTCCGGCGTTCGCAGGGCAATCTCTATGGGAATCATCCGCGCCCGGCGTCCCAGCTCGCCCCGGATGGCCGCGTCCCGATCCTCGGTAAACGCGCCGATCACGGCCCCGGTATTCACAATTTTGAAGGCATTCAGGGGCGATGCCAGGGTGGCCACCACCTCGGTTGCGGTCATGGGCAGCTCCACCGTGCCCAGCTGAAACAGCGGATGCCCGCAGGCTAGCAGCTGCCTGGGGTCGATATAGGTCACGGTGCAGGTGGCTGCAATCTCCATGTCTCCCCGCACCAGCAGCGCGCTCACGGCTGAGCCTGGCACCATCTCCGGTGCTTCCCCGGCAGGGCTTGCCGCGCTTGACGCGCCGCCCGCGGCCACCGTCTCCAGCCCGGTGCCCGCCATCCGCTCCTGCCAAAAGCGGATCGCCTCCACGCTGAACCCGCTCATGGTCAGCGGCGTCTCCATGGGCTTCATGTTCAGGGAGTCGGTGCCTGTGGGCTTCTGGCTGCCGCTGCCGGTCAAGGGCAGATCCCGCACCGCCATCATCTGCTCAATCGGCGTGATTCCGGCAATTGGATCGCGGGCAAACTGCCCAATCCGGTAGGCCAGTGCGCCCATCAGCCGGCCATCCACATAGACCGGACTGCCGCTCATCCCGGCCACCACGCCTGTATACTCCGGCTTGGTTCCGTGCAACTGCACCAGGATCATGTCCTGGCCAGGCCCGCGCCCGCCGCGCAGTATGCCCAGAACCTCCACGTCCATCGGCTCCGGCTTGTTGCCCTGAAAGACGGTCCAGGCCGTGGCATGGAGCCCCTTGTGGACCTCGCTCAGCGGAAAAATCGCTCCGCTCGGCGGTGGGCCACTGGCCGCACCCATTTGCCCCGCGCCAAGGACCGCGCTCATCGCCATCACCGCAGCGGCCATCAGGCCGTGTAACCCACACCCAAGCATCTTCACGTCTATTAGAGTAATCTCCCCGCGCCGGAGGGAACTTGATGACGCATGCCCGCTCGGTCAACCGCTTGCGCTGGAAGTTGAGAATGCGAAAAATCACACCTCAGGGGCTAAAGTCCATCGTTTTATATCAACCGTTTACGGCACGACTGAAGTCGTGCCCTGACGCTTATCGTCAGATCTTGCACTTTCACTACGGGCTGGCAGTTCCGCTAGCCCCACTCACGCTGCTAGCTCAGCGAGCCCTGCCGCACCGCAGGTGCCCGCTAGCCCCGCTAGCTCCGCTTCCCGTATGCTGTTCACCACAGAGGTTGTCATGAATACGCTCACGCTTATCCGTTCCGGCCGCTTGCCATGGGCGTTCTCACTAGCCACCCTGGCCGTACTTCTGTTCGCCGCCGTTCCGCTGGCCCGCGCCCAGTCTGGTAACCAGCAGCAAAACGATCAGGCTGGTCCTGAATCGGGTGGCCCTGGCGCCGACAACGGCGTCATCGTGGTTCCCAAGAAGAAGGACCCCGCCGAGGCTCCGCCGCCTGCCCCTCCCGAGCCAAAGTTCAAGAGCCCTGAAGGCGTGCCCAACTACTCCATCCGCATCGACGTGCCGGAAGTGAACGTGGACGTGGGCGTGCTGCTCGAAAAGAACCATCAGTTCGTGGGCGGCCTTAAGCCCACCAACTTCAAGGTCTACGAAGACGGTGTGGAGCAAAAGGTGACCGGGTTCAAGCGGGTTGAGGCGCCCATCACCGCTCTGCTGCTCTGCGAGTTTGCCGCCAACAGCTATACCTTCATCTACGACATGAAGAACGCGGCCTGGACCTTTGCCCAGCAGCTCCGGCCCCAGGATTACGTGGCGCTGGTCACCTACGACATGCGCACCCAGATCGTGACCGACTTTACCCAGGATAAGCAGAAGATTCTGGAAGGCATCAACATGCTCCAGATTCCCAGCTTCCGCGAGACCAACCTCTTTGATGCCCTGGCCGAGTCCATTGACCGGCTGGACCGCGTTCAGGGCCGCAAGTACATCGTGCTCATCTCCAGCGGCCGCGACACCTTCTCCAGGCTCACCTACGACAAGATCCTCAAGCGCGTCAAAGGCTCCAGCGACATCACCATCTTCACCGTCTCCACCGGCGGCGGCGTGCGCGCCATGACCGAGGGTCGCGGGGGCATGATGGCCTCCATGCGCGACATGGACTACCTCCAAGGCGACAACGAGATGCGCACCTTCTCTTCGATGACCGGCGGCATGAGCTTCTTCCCCCGCTTCTCCGGCGAGATGCCCGACATCTTCCAGAACATCAACCAGTCCATCCGCTCCAAGTACCAGCTCATCTACCGGCCCAGCAATACCAAGCAGGACGGGGCCTACCGCAAGCTGCGGGTGATGGTGGTGGACGAGGAGGGCAAACCGCTCACCATCATCGACAAGGACGACAAGAAGCACAAGCCGCTCAAGTACGACATCATCGCCCGCGACGGCTACAACGCGCGGCAGCAGGTGGAGTAGCCGGGGGCATGGGGAGAGCAGTGATGTTGCGCCCCGGATGGGGTGCAAGGAGATTAGCCCCGGGTGGACCCGGCCTTGAGCAAGGCGAAAGGCTGGGGTAACCCGGGGAAGGGTGCGGAGAATGAGGGTTGCGCCCTGTAGGGGCGCACGGAACCAGCCCCAGAATCCAACTTCAAACCGGCAGCGGCCGATGACCACGGAGTTGAGTAGGCTGGTCGCCCGGGTGCGGTGTGAACGTCCACCGCCCAATGGCGGGCACCCCGGGCCGTTCGTATTTGGGGAACCAGGAAGCTGGATGCTGGCCACCGTCTTCATCCCTGGTCTCAAAGGCGAGACCAAGGGCACCAGTCATCCGGGGAGAACGAAGGATGTTAGTCCTGGACCACCCGCCTGCTGAATGGCAGGAACGACCGCGGAGTTCTGGAACCGGTCCTTCACCTTTTCCTGGCAATGACAAGCCACTCTTTTACAGAGTGAGATAGATTTCCTTCAGTGCGGGTGATTTGTTCAGTGGACTGTATTTCAAATCTCTCCAGAAGACGAGGCAAGTCATCTAGATCAGAATAACGCGCATACCCATGGCCGACAGAAGCCCCCTCTGAACATTCCCAAGCGTTATATCCGAGAGATTTCCCGGTTGAGTCTCCCCAAGATCCATTGGAGAAGGTGCGAACGAAGATAAGACCATCCTTCTTCAGAACTCTAGCCGCTTCAGAGTAAACCTCAACTGAGATGTCAAACGAGTTAGCGTAGACGGCTTCATTGTCGATCACAAAATCAAACGACTCATCGGCATACGGAAGGTTCTTGAAATCTCCTTCTCGTATCTCGCCGTTTTCGCGCCAGCCGGGGCACTCCGCATCCAGGCGGTCTTTAGCCTGTTTCACCGCCGTAGCGGAGCCATCAACTCCAAAAGCCGCAAACCCTTCTCGGGCAAGAAACCACAAGTTACATCCCGGGCCGCATCCTAACTCAAGCCCCATAACCTTCGAGCGATCGGGAGCACGATAATAGTTACGTGCGACAAACCGAATCAGATCCTCACTCGGGTATTTACCCCAAGCTCTACTCGAAAAAATCTCTTCCCACACTGGATCCCAAGCCAAGGTTCTTCTCCTAATTTTGATTTAAGTGACTGTTAAGATTTTTCTTTTTGTTTCGTGGATTATCAGCAAGTATATGGTTGTTTGTCTCTGTCGTCCACTTTTTTCGTAGTGTCCGGCAAAGCTGCAATCGTTCCGCGGGTGGCCAGGGTGCGAAGAAGCCGAAGACCGTTGGCCGCACGCAGGTGCCGTCGGCCCCACCGCAGGTGGTGGCAAAAAAGGCTGCACGGAGGCAGCCCCTTTTGCACTTCCAGCCGCTCTGACCGATGCAGCCTAGACCAGATTCAGCTTGACCACCACGATTTCGTAGATGTAATAGGCAATGACAACCACGGTCACCGCGCCCACCGCCCACTGAAGCACGGTCAGAATCGGCTCGATCTTGTTGACCTTGGCAACAATCGCCGCCTGGGCAGTGCGCTCGTGTTCAAACGAGTCGTCGAGAAAGATCTGATCCTCTTCATCGCGGGTTAGAGTTGAGCGATACACATGGAGCACGGCCATCAACAGCACCAGCACTCCCCAGACTGACCACATTACCGGAACAAACGTCATCATCCACCCCCGTTTGCTGCATTTGGGTCCCAGCGGCCAGCGGGTCCGTTGAACAGACGCGGGCTCGTGAGCTGTGAGGCCTTTCGGATCAACATAATAGATCAGTTCGCCTATGCTTGGGGTGGAAAAAATGCAACTGCTTGCCGCTCAAGTACCTTCGTACTTCGTCCCGCTCTTTGCAGCCCATCGGCGGCCTCGGCGCATCCTTTTTCTCCCTGCTGCATCCAAATTATGTATCCGCTACGCGCTGGCTGGTCCCGCGTGGCTTGAATCGTCTTCGCCAAACCGTTAAAGTACCAGTTAAGGTATCCTTTTACCCCTCAGGAGGTCTCATGGCCACACCCGCCGCGCCCGCACAGGAAGAAGTCAAACTTGCTCCTCTCACTCTGACCCCTCAGGCCATTGCCAAGGTTCGTGAGATCATGGCCACCCAGGACCCGATCCCCACCGCGCTCCGCATTGGCGTGGTCGGTGGTGGCTGCTCTGGATTCCAGTACTCCATGGCCTTTGAAAACCAGGCCGGGATGATGGACAAGGTCTTTACCTTCGACGACCTCAAGGTCTTCGTAGACGCCACCTCGCTGATGTATCTCAAGAATTGCACGGTGGATTACGTGGAGACCCTGGAAGCCGCCGGCTTCAAGTTCGACAACCCCCAGGTGAAGTCCACCTGCGGCTGCGGTTCCTCGTTCAGCGTCTAAGCAACAAGCCCGCCGCGCACCGTTCCATCGTGCCAGGGGTCAAGATCAAAAAAAGGCAGAGGCCCAAAGCCCCTGCCTCTTTTTGTCGCCAAGCATACGTAAAAAGACGTCTTTCGAATCTTTCCGAGCAGAAAATGAATGGGTGCCCTCGGGTCTGGATTTTCAGACCAGGTAAAGGAAGGAGCAGGGACCTTCAGGTCCCTGAAAGCTCACCTCAAGAAGAAAAAGAGGTTTCAACCTCGGACGCGCTCCTGTGCGGACCATCCTGTAATCTCGACAAACTGAGGCGAACTGCGCGCCATAGGCCTGCGGCATGCCATGCCGCGCTACCGAAATCTCCCTACTGCGTCGTTGTCGAAGTGGTGGAACTCGTCGTTGAGCTCGTTGTCGAAGTGGTTGTCGAACTCGTACTCCCGATTGGGCTCGAGGTCGATGCGGCGGAAGTCCCGATACCCGAGCTCGACACTTTCTTCTGGTCGCTCAGCGGATCGTAGGTAAACTCCCACTCGTTGTAGTGGTTCTTCTTCTTGTAGAGCAGGATCGATTGCCGCGTTCCCTGTGGCTCGAAGCCAATGATTCCCGCTCCGCCAAAGGTCTGCCCGCCGCCAAACCCACTGCTGGAACTGCTGCTGGAGGTGCTCGAACTGGTGCTGGACGTTGTGCTTGTCGGGTTCAGTGTCCCAGTCTGGCTCACCGGCGGCGGATTCGTATTGTTCCCGCTT
>Ga0181529_10002186_pt1 | contig 23913 bp, 21 predicted proteins | sample PEATcosm2014_Bin_36_FD_119763 | JGI IMG/M metagenome (GOLD analysis project Ga0181529, IMG submission 119763) | Peatland microbial communities from MTU Mesocosm Facility, Houghton, MI, USA - PEATcosm2014_Bin10_30_metaG | ecosystem: Environmental > Terrestrial > Soil > Wetlands > Peat | place... | reverse complement strand
ATACCTTGAGAACGCTCCATAATATGAATTGCAAAATCGTCACTGGTTCTTAGCCTCTTCTTTTCACAGCACCTTCAACCCACCAAACTTCGCCTGATGCGCCTTCAATTCCTTGAGCAGCGCGCTCCGTTCGCCCAGCCTTCCAGAGGTAAACAGTCCATCGTGTGCGGGCACGAACTCGCCCCGCCCCGACAACGCCACAACCGGCACAAACCCAGGCTCGCTCGGCACATCATTCCCGCTCAACAGATTCACTCGGTCAGTACTCGAAAGAACTGGCGCATACCCCGGAACCAGCCGCGCAATCTCGTCCAACACCGCCAGCGGATCGAAGGGACTCGTCTTCAACTCCAATCCATTCGCCGCCAGCCACACTGCGTGCCGATCCGCCTCGCCAGCCTGCGCGCCACGTGATTGACCAAGATCGGCAGTCGTGCCGCTCGTTCCAAACGGAGCAAATTGAACAAGCGTCTTCACATCCACGCCCATCGCTCCGGCCAGGCGCACCAGAATCTCGAACTCCGGCTTGACTCCCGCGCGGTCGGCTGCCTTCTTCACCAACTGCACATCACCGAAGGTATTGGTCACCGTGCCGCTCTTCTCGTAAAGACTCGCAGCGGGAAAAACCACATCGGCAAGCGCGGCGGTTTCAGTGAGAAAAATGTCGGCAACGATCATGAATGTTGTCTTCAATGCCTCCGGCGTCACTCCGAGCTTTGCCATCGGATCGGCGCCGATTACCACCAACGCGCCCAACTCGCCTTTGCCCGTAGACTCCATCATCTCCTTGAGCGTCTTGCCCGGTGTCGCGGGCACTCCCGCGTACTCGGCAAATCCTCCCGGCTCCGTCACCGGCACATAGCCGGGAAGCAGATCAGGCAGCAGCCCCATATCCGCTGCGCCGCGCGAGTTGGCGTAGTCGCCGAGAAACGCAAAGCGCACATTGCCCAGCTTCAAGCCCCACGCCACAAGTTCCGTCACCTGTGGGCCGCTGTACTCCTCGCCAAAGACCACCAGCAGCGACTCTTCAGCCAGCACAGCTTTGCTGAACTCCGTGTCGTTCTTCTCCAGCAACGCCGCAAGCCCCGCATATCCTTCCGTCATGCGCAGTGTTGCCTTGGCCATGCGCTCCAGCTTGATCGCCTTCGCATTGGCCACATAAAGTCGCCCGCGATTCAGCCGCACATTCGTCCGCAGATTCCACGCCAGCAGCGGATGCTCTTCCGTCGGATTGCCGCCGATCAGCAGAATCGCCGGAGCATTTGCCGTCTCGCGCAAACTGGCTGCCTTGCCTTGTTCTCCTGCCAAAGCCCGTGCAAATGCTGCATAGTCCGTCGTCCGCTCGTGGTCGATGTTGTTCGTGTTGAGCACAGTCCGCGCAAACTTCTGCAGCAGATAATTCTCTTCATTGGTCGTCTGATTTGACCCGATGACGCCAATCGCCGCGCCGCCCCGGCCATCACGCACTACCTGAAGTTTTTGGGCTGCCAGCCGCAGCGCAGCCTCCCACGTGGCCGGTTCCAGTTTGCCCTGGACATTGCGCACCAGCGGTTGGGTCAACCGATCTTGACTCGCCACAAAATCAAATCCAAACCGCCCCTTGGCGCAGAGAAAGTCGCCATTGATGCCGCTGCTGTCGCGGTTGCTTGCGCGTACAATCTCAGCGCCGTCCTTGGTCTGCCGCACACCCAGCGTCACCTTGCAGCCGTCCGCGCAATGCGTGCATATCGTCGAAACGTGGTTCATCTCCCACGGCCTGGTCTTGTAGCGATAACTTCCGCTCGTCAGTGCGCCCACCGGGCAGATGTCGATGCACATTCCGCACTGCTCGCAGTCCAGATGATCTCCTCCGTTAGGCGCAACCGTTGCCTTCACGCCGCGATTCTGCACACCCAGCGCCCACACGTCCATCCCTTCGCCGCAGACGCGAATACAGCGGTAGCAGAGAATGCAGCGCGGCCGGTCATAGTAAACCGCCGGCGACCACTGCTGTTCTTCGCGATGCTGCTTGGCCTCGGCGTAGAGGCTCTCGCCCGCGCCGTACTTGAAGGTCATGTCCTGCAACTCGCACTCGCCGCCCTTGTCGCAGACCGGGCAGTCCAGCGGATGATTCCCAAGCAGCAATTCAATCGTCGCTTTGCGCGCCTGCGCAATCTCCTCCGACTCCGTGACAAAAACCTGTCCCTCTGCGACCTGCGTCGTGCAGGCGGTTTGCAGCTTCGGAACCTTCTCCTGGCGCACCACGCACATCCGGCAGGCGGCTTGCAGGCTGAGGCCGGGGTAGTAACAAAACGCCGGAATCTCAATCCCCGCCTTGCGGCAAGCATCGATCAGCAGCGTCCCCGCCGGAGCCGTCAGCTTCTTTCCATCGACAATGAAGTTTACGTCTGCCATTCGTCTCCAGCGCCCCTAAACCACAGCCAAATCCACATGCTTCGCGAACGGGCAAGCCTTCCCGCCCAAGTGCTCTTCAAACTCCTTGCGGAACTTCTTTACAAATCCAAGCATCGGCATCGCCGCCGCGTCGCCCAGCGGACAAAACGTCCGGCCCAGCATATTCTCCGCAAGGTACTGAATGTTGTCGATATCCTTGTATTCGCCGAAACCCGCGTGCAGTCGCGTCATCGATTTCTTCAGCCAGTCCGTTCCCTCACGGCAGGGAATGCACCAGCCGCAGCTCTCATGCTGATAAAAGCTAATCGTCCTGAGCGCGAACTCGACGATGCAGGTCTGGTCGTCAATCACCACCACGCCCGCCGAGCCGAGCATCGACCCGGCTTTGCCCACCTGGTCGAAGTCCATGCCGATGTCGATCTCATCCGGCAGCAACACCGGCGTAGACGACCCGCCGGGAACGACGGCCTTCAATCCACGTCCGCCCTTCACGCCGCCAGCAACCTCATAAATCATGCGCTTGAGGTTGTAACCCATCGGCAGTTCATAGACGCCTGGGCGCTCCACGTGTCCGCTGATGCCAAACAATCGCGTCCCGCCGTTGCGCGGCGTGCCCACAGCAGCAAATGCCGCGCCGCCCATCGCAATCACGTGCGGCACCGTCGCAATCGTCTCGGCGTTGTTGATGACCGTAGGCCCGCCATAGAGGCCCACCACCGCCGGGAAGGGCGGCTTGATTCTCGGCACGCCCCGCTTGCCCTCCAGCGACTCCATCAGCGCCGATTCTTCGCCCACTTCATACGCGCCCGCGCCGGTCTGCGTGATGATCTCGAACTCGGTATCGGAACCAAAAATCTTCTTGCCGAGAAAGCCCTTCGCGTACGCATCGGCGACAGCCTTCTCCATAATCTCCAGCAGATAGCGATACTCACCGCGCAGATAGATAAATCCCATCTTCGCGCCGACGGCCAGCCCCGCAATAATCGTGCCTTCAATCACCGCGTGCGGATCATGCAAGAAAATCAGATGATCCTTGCAGGTTCCCGGCTCGCTCTCGTCGCCGTTGACCAAGATATACTTCGGCTTGGCTGATTGCTTAGGCACAAACGACCACTTCATGCCGGTCGGAAAGCCCGCGCCGCCACGTCCGCGCAGGCCACTGGTCTTCATCTCGTCGATGATCCAATCGGAACCTTGCGCAAGACACTTCTTCGCCGCTTCATAGCCGCCGAGTTCAATATACTTTTCAATCTTCGCCGCGCCCTGTCCAAAGCGCCGCGAGACTATCTTCACCTCATCGGGATGAGAGACCAGTCTAGGCATGATTGGTCTCCTTCCACCCCTGCGACGAAGACCCGTCGCTGGAGACCCCGGCCTTGCCGCGATAGCCAGCCAGAATCCCCGGCACCTGCTCCGGCGTCAATTCATCGTGGAACTCGTAGTTCACCTGAATCGCCGGTGCCCACGAACAAGCTCCGATGCACTCGACCTCTTCCAGCGAAAAGACTCCGTCCGCCGTCACGCCTTTATGCCCAACGCCCAACTCCTGCTGGAATCGCTCGTAAATCTCGTAACCCCCACGCAACATGCAACTGATATTCGTGCAGACCTGAACGTTGAATTTGCCCGCAGGCTTGAAGCGCAGCATCGAGTAGTACGTCGCCACGTTGCGCACATCCAATTCCGTAATTCCAATCCGCTCGGCCACTTCTGAAATCACCGCATCCGACAAGTAGCCGACCTCATCCTGCGCGTAGAGCAGCATCGGCACCAGCGCCGAGCGTTTCACCGGGTACTTGGCCGCCAGCACATCAAGGCGCGCCGCCAGTTTGGGAGAGAACAGACTCATCGTTTCATTGCTCATCGGTCAATCTCCCCCAGCACAATATCAATCGACCCAACCACGGCAATCACATCAGCAATCATCCGCCCCCGCAGCATCGTATCCAGCGCCTGCAACGTCGCATACGACGGATTGCGGAAGTGAACGCGATAAGGCTTGGCCGTGCCGTCAGAGACGACGTAGTAGCCCATCTGCCCGCGCGGCGATTCAATCCCCTGATAGACCTCGCCCGCCGGTACCGCGAAGCCCTCCGTCACAATCTTGAAGTGATGGATCAGCGACTCCATCTGCGTCTTCATCTTCTCGCGGTCGGGCAAGACAATCTTCGGCGCGTCAGCCTTGATCGGGCCTTCGGGAAGACCATCCAGCGCCTGCTGAATCATCTTCACGCTCTCGCGCATCTCGACGAGCCGAATCAGATACCGCGCCCAGCAATCGCCCTCGGTCGCAATCGGCACCTTGAACTGAAACTTCTCATAGCCGGAGTAAGGCATATCGCGGCGCAGATCAAAATCCACGCCCGACCCGCGCATATTCGGCCCGGTCACGCCCAGCGCAATCGCATCCGCCGCAGACAGAATCCCTACGCCCTTCAAGCGGCCCTTGAAGATCGGATTGCCGGTCAGCAGATTCGAGTACTCGTCAATCTTCTCTGGGAAGCTCTTGATAAAGCCCTGCACGCGGTCATAAAAATCCAGCGGCGGTTCCATCGAAAGCCCGCCGATGCGGAAGTAGCTGGTCATCATGCGCTGGCCGGCAAGGCCCTCGAAGATGCGCAGAATCTCTTCGCGCTCACGGAAGGTGTAAAGAAAGACCGTCAACGCGCCAATGTCCATGGCGTGCGTACCTAGCCAAATCAGATGCGAATTCAGCCGCGTCAGCTCACTCAGCAGCACGCGCAGCCATTGCGCTTTCTCCGGAATCTCCAGCCCCAGCAGCCGCTCAACCGCCAGACAATAGCAGAGATTGTTGGCCATTGGGCTGAGGTAATCCAGCCGGTCGGTCAGCGGAACCACCTGCTGATAAAACTTTGCCTCGCAGGTTTTCTCGATGCCGGTGTGCAGGTAGCCGATCTCCGGATAAATTCGTACCACAATCTCGCCGTCAATCTCCGCCACCAGGCGCAAAACTCCGTGCATTGCCGGATGCTGTGGCCCCATGTTCAGAATCATGTGCTGATCGCGCGAACCCATGGCCGCCGGTGCTTCAAGAATGGGTGTGCCTGAATTCCTATCTGGATTCATTTAGCGATACCCCTCCACCGGATAATCCTTGCGCAGCGGGTACCCCTGCCAATCGTCAGGCATCATGATGCGGCATAGATTAGGATGGCCCTCAAAAGTAATTCCGAAAAGATCGAAGACCTCACGCTCATAAAAATTTGCCGAAGGCCAAACCGCCGTGATCGACTCCACCACCGGCGCGTCGCCCTCCACCATCACCCGCAGTCGGATGCGTTCCATATATTGGTGGGAAACAATGTGGTAGCTCAACTGGAAGCGCGGCGAGGAAGGGAACCAGTCCACAGCGGTCACGTCCTCAAAGAAGTTGTAACCCGCCGACTGCACCGTCGTCGCCGCCGTGCGAATCTCTTCTGCCGCAATCGTCAGCGTCAGCTCATTACGGTCAAACTTCGCATCCACCAAAGCCTCCGGCTTCCAGGCCAGAATCGCCTTCACCGCCGGATGCGAACAGAGTCCTTCCAGAACTGCGGCTTGGCCTATCAATTGATCAGCTCTCATGCTAGAGGTCCGCCTTGTCCTGGCTCCAGTTCAGGATGCCCTTGCGCACAATGTAGAAAAGCCCCACGGCCACAAATCCCAGGTAGACCACCATCTCCCAGAAGCCGAAGAGCCGTGAACCGGTTATCAGCGGCAGTTTGCGATAGATCACTGCCCAGGGCATCATGAAAACCGTCTCCACGTCGAACAAAATGAATAGCATCGCCACCATGTAGAAGCGCACGCTGAAGCGTCCCCGCGCATCGCCCACGGCCACAATCCCACATTCATAGGCGGCCAGCTTGATCGCCGAATTGCGATGCCGTCCCACCAGCCAAGAGGCAGCCACCATCACCAGCCCCAGCCCAAAGGCCGCAAGGATTTGCAGCAACAGCGAAAGATACTGCCAGTGATAAGGGATCATCTATGCTCTGTCCGGAAATTTCCAAGAAGATTGCACCCGGCGCGCAAAATCCGCCATCGACTTCAGCGCGAACAAGTACTGGTTTGAGCTTAGGTTTTCAGACTCGTTACGTCAAGGCTTCTCTTCGTGATCTGCAACACAGAATGAGTCTTCGGGGGTGCGTAACAAGCCGTCAAATACTTTCATTCGGCTATTTGCAGATAATTTCATCGTTCTGTGAGAGGCTTGTCTTGAATCATCTTCCAGATATTTTGTGCCCAATTTTATACGGCATTCTTCAACTCACGGCTATAGTGTGATCAAACAGTGGTGTACGTGTGATCCCTATCACTTTAGTTTCAAAATAGGCGGGTCATACTTAATCTGTCCGCACGTGGGAAACGGTACGTTCGTCATCTGAAAATTCAGCGCGTCGCGCCGAAGAACAGAGTGAGGATAAAACCATGGCAGCCACCACGACCACCGGCTTTTCAATTCCAGCCGCCACGCAGACGCTTCGCACCACGCCTGCCCGCCCCAATCGCCGCCGCCGCATTACTCCTCAGGCCGGTCGTGCGCTGGATATCCTCGCACACGCCATCGAGTACCTTACCAGCGAATTCGTTCATGAAGACCGGTCTTTTTCTGCGCGGAATGATCAGTTGCAGGCCGTGCAGATGCTCATGGCGCTTAACCGCCAGGTCTACTTCGAGTGTCCGGAGATTCCTACATTCGGCGAGCGTTGCCGCGCCCTGCTGCATCTTCATACGGCATAGGGATTTTTTGCAATTCCTATAGTCCAGTATGCCTGTCATACTAAGCGAGCGCAGCGGAACTGCCTCGAATCCCTATTCCTGCATTTATCCCAACGCTTGCACCATCCCGCGTCCCACCAGCTCTTCCACGCGCTCCACCCATACGCGATCCGCCGTCACGCTCATTCCCTCCGGCTCCAGAATCACCGCGTACTCGCCCTTCTTTTCTAATTGCAACATCACTTTACCGGGTCCCGGAGCGGACTCCGCTGCGCTCTTCAATCCTGCCAGCATCTCTTCAGTTGCGCGTTCCACATTGATGCGAATCCTGATCCCCGTGGGTAGCTTGACCTGCACCTCTTCCAGCGCCTGTATCGCACTGACGGCAATCTTGGACGCCGAGTCTTCGTCGCCGGTCAGCGTTCCTCGCACCAGCACCGGCGCCTCTATCTTCAACTGCCCTTGAAGCCGCTCATAATCCCGACCAAAGCAGACCAGTTCGATTTTGCCCGAAGCGTCCTCCAGCGCCGCGGTTGCATAGAGCCTGCCGTCTTTCTTGGTCTTCTTGACCTGTAGCCCAAGAATCATGCCCGCCACTTGTATCTCGTCCGCCGGGTCTGCCTGCCTGCCCCAACTCTTCTCCGGCGGCTTGCGTTCCAGTGCCTCGGCCGCGCTGATAACTCCCGTCAAGTTACGCAGCTTATCCGCGTACTTATCCAGCGGATGCCCGGACACAAAGAAGCCCAGCACCTCTTTCTCGTTGACCAGCCGCTCGCTCTCCTCCCACTCCGCAACCTTGGGCAGATCGTCCGCGTTGTTCCCCGCTTTCAGCCCCTCATCAAAGATTCCAAACAACCCCGACTGCCCTTGCGCCGCATCTCTTTGCGTCTTCTGCGCTCGCTCCATCGCTTTATCCACTGCGGCCATCAGCGGCGCTCGCTTGCCCAGCGCATCCAGCGCCCCGGCTTTAATCAGCGATTCGATCACTCGTTTGTTCATCACCCGCAGGTCGACCTTCTCGCAAAACTCCCACAAACTCTTGAAACTCCCGCCCGCCTCCGCACGCGCCTTCATGATTGACTCAATCGCATTCCCACCGACGTTCTTCACCGCTGCCAGACCAAACCGGATTGCCTCTCCATGCGGTGTAAATTGCGCTCCGGATACCTGCACATCCGGCGGCTCCACTTTGATGCCCATCTCTTTGCACTCGCTGATATACTTCACCACATTCTCCGGCTTGGATGTTTCTGAAGTCAGCAGCGCCGCCATAAACTCCATCGCATAATGCGTCTTCAAATATGCTGTCTGATATGCAAGCAGCGCATAAGCCGCCGAGTGTGACTTATTGAATCCATAGCCGGCAAACTTCTCCATCTGATCGAAAATGTCTCCTGCCGTCGCTTTCGGATGCCCCAGTGCATCCGCGCCCTCCATGAAGCGATCGCGCTGCTCAGCCATCGCCTCCTTGCTCTTTTTGCCCATCGACCGGCGCAGCATATCCGCCTCGCCCAGCGAGTAACTCGCCAGCACATTCGATATCTGCATCACCTGTTCCTGATAAACAATTACCCCCAGCGTTTCCTTGAGTATTCCCTCCAGCTCCGGCAGCGCATACTCCACCTTGCGCCGTCCCAGCTTACGCTCAATAAAATCATCAATCATTCCGCCCTGAATCGGTCCTGGCCTGTATAGCGCGTTCAACGCCGTCAAATCCTCTACCGTATCTGGACGGTATCTCCGCAGCACGTCCCGCATTCCGCTCGACTCAAATTGAAATACCCCCGAAGTCAGCGCCGAGTGAAATACCTTCTTATAAGTCTCCGCGTCGTCCAACGGTATAGCTTCTATATCAACCTTCTCGCCGCAAGTGCTTTCGATCAGCTTCAAACAGTCATCAATTACCGTCAGCGTCGTCAGGCCCAAGAAATCCATCTTCAGCAGGCCCATCTTTTCCACGGCCTTCATATCGTAAGCAGTAACTATTTCGTCGTTCTTGGTCTTCGCCAGCGGCACCAGCTCAATCAGCGGTCGCGGCGCAATTACCACCGCCGACGCATGAACCCCCGACCCGCGTACCAACCCTTCCAGCTTCTTCGCCGTATCAATTAACTCGCGAATCTGCGCGTCCGTTTCATACGCCTTCTTCAGGTCTGCAACATCCTTCAACGCCTGATCAATCGTCATGCCGACCGTCGCCGGAATCAGCTTGGCTATCCTATCCACGTCGCCATATGGCATATCCATCGCGCGCCCGCAATCCTTGATCGCCGCCTTGGCCGCCATGGTATTGAATGTAATAATCTGCGCCACCTGATCGCGCCCATACTTTCGAGTTACATAGTCAATAACTTCGCCGCGCCGGTTCTGGCAGAAATCCACGTCAATATCCGGCATCGATACACGCTCTGGATTCAAAAACCTTTCAAAAAGAAGCGAATTCTGCAATGGATCAATGTTGGTAATCTCCATCGCATACGCCACCAACGATCCCGCTCCCGATCCGCGTCCCGGTCCTACTGGAATCCCATGATCCCGCGCATATTTTATAAAGTCCCAAACAATTAAAAAATATCCTGAGTACTTCATCTTCTCGATAATGCCAATCTCATATTCCAGCCGCGACTCATACTCACATATCGCCGCGCGCCTCACTCCTCGCGCCTCTAACTGCCTGACTGCCGTCTCCAAACGCTTTTTGAAGCCCTCTCGGCAAACTAACTCGAAGTAACTGTCAATCGTATGCCCCTCCGGCACGGCAAACTCCGGAAAAGGATTCTCCACTTTATTGATCTTCAAATTGCAGCGCTCGGCAATCGCCATCGTCCGCTGCAACGCCATCGGCGACTCCGGAAATATCCTTCCCATCTCCTCCGCGCTCTTGACAAAAAACTGATCTGAATCAAACCGAAAGCGTTCCTTGTCGTGAATCTTCGCGCCCGTCTGCACGCATAGCATCACATCATGCGCGTGGCTGTCCTCGCCGCACAGATAATGCGAGTCATTGGTCGCCACCATCGGAATATTCAATTCCTTTTCCAGCCGAAACAACGCCTCATGAATCTGCTTCTCCTGTTCCAGCCCCTGATCCTGAATCTCTAAATAAAAATTCCCTTTGCCAAAAATATCCTCATACTGCTGCGCCACGCTCCGCGCCTTCTCATACCGGCCCGCCAATAACTCCTCGCATAACTCGCCGCTCAGGCACCCGGAAAACCCAATCAGCCCCTTTGCATTCTCCGCTAGATATTTCTTGCTCACCCGCGGCTTCCTGTAAAATCCGTGCAGCGAGGCCTCTGAGGTAATCCGCACCAGGTTCCTGTATCCCTCTTCGTTCTCCGCCAGCACCAGCAGGTGGTTGTTCGCGTCGCCGTCCCCCGGCGCGCGGTGGTCCTCGTTCTTGCAGATATACAGCTCGCAGCCCAGAATCGGCTTGACCCCTTTGGCCTTAGCCGCCTCAAAGAAATGTACCGCCCCATAGATATTCCCGTGGTCTGTCATCGCCACAGACCGCTGCCCCAGCCCCGCCACCCGTTCCACCAGCTTGGTCAGGTCGCAAGCCCCATCCAGCAGCGAGTACTCCGTATGCAAATGCAAATGCGTAAATTCACTCATAGCTACCTTGATTCTAGCTGCCCAGTTGTTTCCTTGCCCGGTCCAAAACCCTGTTGAAATTAGGACAGATTGAGGAAAAGGCGTTAGTCAGAAATAAATATTGTCCACTAGAATATTCGCTGTTTGTTTGCTATTCAACATATACCATTTATCATTTCCTGTCGAAAAACAGAAGCCCGATGCAGTTTGAGCAAGACTGGACAGATGCAAAGGGGCGGAGCGTCATATTAAAAGTTGGCAACGACAGAAGCAGGCCGTGGAAATATCCGTTTATGGAAAGCACAAAATTCAATAAAGCCGATTCCCTCATTTTTACCACCTTAACGACAGGAATGTATTGAATCCTTAAAATTCGGTCCGTTAAGAGATACGCATTCTGAGGGCAAGCGCTAAATGTCGATCTTGGCGTGGAGAATCTTGACGTCCCGGGCAGCCATCGCAACCCCTGTCTTCTCGCCTCGCCTCCATAAACTCTGGCAGCGCCCAGCAAATGCTAGCCTTCCAATGCGTGATCTGGTTGGCATTCGCATCAAACTGATCGACACACTTTGACAGCTTTCCTTCTCCCTTGAAGGTAACCAGACCACCTTGGCCGAAAAGGCCACCGTATAGTACCTGCGCGGACGTCTGCTCATATGCATCCTCTTCCCCGCCCTTCTAAGCAACAAATGAACAGAGCCTACACGTGTCCCCTGTCTAAATTTGTGAAACCAGCTCACTCCATGCATGCCGATTGGATGAATCAATAGACTATTATGCCCGATAAATCGTATCGTATATTTCATAAAGTATCGAATATGTGCTAATATTCTGAGTGTATTCAGTTGCGCAGACGACATTTTACAGGACAAAAGATATATGAGAATTGCAGACAACGTTGCTTGTAACGAAGTGCATGAGAATATACGGCCGAGTAAACGTTATTTAATTATTATTAATGACATTCAATTCCTATATAGCCATTTCTGGGCGCTTGCGATATCAATTCAACAGGCTGGTTGGGATGTTATTGTAGCGGCGCGCTGTGAGACTAGTCCGCAACAAGCGATTGATGTAGGAATACAGTTTATACCATTAAAACTGAAGGTTGGCGTTGGGGGGCCGATATCGGAAATTAAATCAGCGCTTGCACTGCGAGCGGTTATACATTCCATTAATCCCGATATTGTGCATTTAGTGTCAATTAAAAATGTACTAATAGGCGGTCTGATTGTGAGCAGACGAAATAATGTAGCTCTGCTCGGCGCTATCACTGGACTGGGTAGTTTATTTGTAGAGACTAACATATTTTATCTATTGCTACGTCCGCTGGTTTTGTATGGAATGAAATATGTATTTAAGTATCCGCGGTCGATTATGGCTTTAGAAAACACTGCTGATCAACAGTTTTTTGTTGAAAATAAAGTAGTAGACGACGTAAAGTGCAGTGTAATCCCAGGAGCTGGAATAGACATTGATTCAATTTTTCCAAATCCTCATAATAATGTAGTGCCAGTTATTATATGCGTTAGTCGAATGATTCGCAATAAAGGAATACTAAACTTAATTGATGCTGCCCAAATACTACATCGCGAAGGTGTTCGTTTTGAATTGCTACTTGTAGGGGATATTGACGTAAATAATCCGACGTCATTATCGCGAGAGGAACTCCGTACTGCAGAAGAAAACAGTATAGTGAAATGGCTTGGTTATCGTATCGATATTCCGCATCTAATTGCAAATTCAGATATTTTCTGCTTGCCTTCATACTATCGAGAAGGACTTCCGCGCGCATTGGTCGAGGCAAGTGCGGCAGGGTGCTCAATTGTTACTACAGATATTCCTGGTTGCCGAGAGGTTGTTGTTAATGGTGTGAATGGTATTTTAGTGCCGCCCCGCGATACTATTTTATTGGCTGGAGCACTTCGCTGTTTACTTAAAGATGCAATGACTTGTAAACAAATGGGAATGGAATCCAGGAAACGCTTTGAGCAACTATTTACAACGGCCTCCGTATTCGCCGCGTTCAATAGATGTTATAATGCATTGGATATTTCGCTACAAGTTTAACAGAGGCGGCTCATGATATGAAGATTGCAATTCTCGGAACGCATGGCATCCCGGCTCGCTACGGAGGATTTGAAAGCTTTGCGGAAAAGCTTGCAATTGACCTTTCCATGTACGGTTACGAAGTGACGGTATTTTGTGAATCAAGTAATACAACCTCGCCAATAACATTTCATAATGTTAGCTTGCGCTATGTTTCCGCACCAGCGCATGGTCCTATTCACACTATAATTTATGACATAATTTCACTTTGGAAAGCCCGCAATAAATATGACGTAGTATATATGCTAGGTTACGGTACGGCTTTATTTTGTATTATTCCTAGATTGTGGGGAGCGGAGGTGTGGATAAATTTGGATGGTCATGAGTGGGCACGCTCTAAGTGGGGATTAGTCGCGAAGTGTTACCTTCGCTTGATGGAATGGATTTCGCTATATTCTGCTAATTATATTATTGCCGATGCTGAGGCGATTAAGATAAGTCTGATTAAACGTCATATGAAAGCTAGTTCATGCATTGTAATGCCATATGGAAGCAAAGTGATCGATATTTCTCCAGCAACAGATTTGCTTTTGTCATATAATATTTTACCTATGGAATATTATCTTATAGTGTGCAGACTAGAACCCGAAAATCATGTACTTGAAATTCTTCAGGCATTTCATAATTCTCAAAGTAAAAGACAACTTATTGTTGTTGGAGACTATTTATCGAAAACGAGATATGTAGCACAGCTTAACACCGTAAATGATAATCGAATTCGTATGATTGGGACAGTATATGACCAGGATAAGTTGACTTGTTTGCGATATTATTCCTATGTTTACTTCCACGGCCATAGTGTTGGCGGAACGAATCCCTCGCTTTTAGAAGCTATGGGTTGCGGTAATCTTATCTATGCACATGATAATATTTTTAACCGAGAGACACTGGGAAATTGCGGCTTGTACTTTGCAAATGAACGGGAGCTTACACAGATTATTGATACTGTCGAGAAAGATGAATCAAGTTATGTTCAGTATAGAGAGGCTTCAAAGTTGCGCGCGGCAACAAATTACAGCTGGTCAGATGTTATATCCCGCTATGAGGCTATGTTATTACGAGTATCTGCTCGTGGCGTGTAGAAAGAAGTATTTGGGCCATTATGTCAAGAGTAACTCGCCGCGCCCCCGCAGCCCTCGTACACGACGCATCCGAAGTGAGATTCGTCAGCTTCTAGATTGCCGCTACAGGGAGAACGCTTTTCACATTCTTGAGCAAGTTTTTCTAGCCGCCCAGGCTATCAGCACCAAACTGAGAGCGGCGCAAAGGTAAGCGAAAAGATCGCCATGCAAAGTGTAGAAAGTCATCTGGCTATTGAAGCCAAACTGCGCAGGAAGCGCGTCAACAGCGTGGCGAGGAATGCTCTGGCGGACGCGACCATAGGGGTCGATAGCGGCGGTGACGCCGTTGTTGGCATCGCGCAGAATCCAGCGGCGATTCTCGATGGCCCTCATGCGCGCCATGTTTAGATGCTGCCAGGGAGCGCTGGTGTCGCCATACCAGCCGTCGTCGCTGATGTTGACCAGCGCCTCGGCGCCCATGCGCGCAAACTGGCGCACCTCGTCGGAAAAGACCGACTCATAGCAGAGGAAGACTCCGTAGCTGTGGCCGTTAAGGCGGAAGACCTTACGCTGGCTTCCGCGCGTGGTCTCGCCCACTTGGCCGGTGAGCGAGCGGGCAAAGAAGAGCAGCCGCCGGAAGGGTACGTACTCGCCGAAGGGAACAAGGTGGATTTTGTCGTAGCGACCGACGCGCGCGCCGTCCGCGCCGATGATGATCGCCGAGTTGTAGTCGCGCCAGGATTGCTCCTCCTGGGAGAAATCTACGCCGGTCGCGCCCACCACCATCGGTGCCTGCTGCTCGCGGGCAATGGCAATCATTGCCTGCTGAAAGCGAGCGTCGTTCTCAAAAAACGGCGCGGGCGACTCCGGCCATGCAATCAGGTCAGGATGTGTGGCGTATGGCGGGCAGACGATCTCGCCTGCGGGCGCGCCGGTCTGCGGGAGTCCGGCAATGTAGGTTTTGCACTGCTCTGCGGCTAGCCGCTTGAACTCCGCGATGTGGCGATCCCATTCGCCGGGACTAGTCCAGTAACCCACGCTGGCGACATCGAGATTGGGCTGGATGAGAACGGCGGTGGCGGTGGGCGTGGGCTTGGGCGGCGTCCGACCGTATCCCAATAGAAGAAAAATAAGGATCATCTGACCGAATACGCGCCAAATCTCGCCCCCGAAAAGAGCTTTCATCCTCCAACGCGGCAGTGCTGGCACGACCGGCCGTGGTGGGAGTAAGCTGCGGCTGGCAAGAAGCGCATTGGCCGCCACCAGCAAAAAGCTGATCCCGTAAACACCCGTCCACGGTGCAAGCTGATTAACCAGCCCGTTATCTACCTGCGAATAACCGAGCTGATCCCAGGGCACTGATGTAATGCGTGCGGCGGCTAACTCCAGCGCGGCCCACAGGAACGGCGAGGAGAGTAGAGCCAGTCTAGTGCTGCCCGTGGCGCGGCGCACCAGCACCAGGCCAAAGCCGAAGAGGCCAAAGTAGGTGCCCAGCACCAGGCTGTATCCCAGCAGCAGCAGTGTGGGAGCATACGGCGGCATATCGCCGTAGTGCATCATAGTGTCGCGCACCCAGTAGCAATTGCCGATGTACCACAGTACGCCGCAGAGATAGCCGAGCAAGAAGCCGCGGCGCAGGGGACGAGGCGCGTCCACCGAGCGCGGCGACAGAACGGCCCACAACAGCGGAACCAGCCCAAACCAGGCGAAGACCGAGCGCCAAACCGGCAAGGGTCCGGCCAACGGAAACGGCAACTCCATTAGGCCTGCGGAGAGGCTCGCCGCGGCCCACAACTTCCACTCTCCCAACTTCCAGAAAGAACTCTGCATACAGGGCCGAGTGTATCGCATCCGGCGCATTCTCCGTGATATCGCGGCAACAAGACGGAAAACAGGCTACAATTTGCGTATGGGATTGGCTCTCTTTGCAATGCGCGTGCTGGAAGTGATGTTTTTCGTCGGCCTTGCCGGGTCCACGGTGGTCGTTCTCATCAGTTTTATCGAGGACGGTGTTGAACTCTTCGGCAAGGATGAACCGCCCGAATCACGTGCTTGATGGCCTGATTTTTTGCCGCCCGCTATTTTCATTGACTCTGCCCATATTGCGAAATAGACTAATCGCAGGGCGTCTGACGATTATTGCCCTTTCAATCCTAGAAAGCCGGCCGTCGCGTCGGCACAACAGCGATGGCATCTAACCGAACGATCGTAGCTCCACTCTCCAACCGCGTGCGTCTCATCGTGGCATCCTCTGTGATGCTCACGTTCATCTCATTTTGGCGCGCGGCAGCCATTGTTCTCTGCGATTTAGGCTCGTCCGCCTTCTACGCCGGAGGCATTGCGGAAGAGGCCGTTGGAGCGGCGGCGCCTTGGTTCATTCTCGGCATTATGCTCTTCAGCTTCGCGGTGCGCGCGGTCTACGTCGAAAGCTGTTCGATGTTCACGCGCGGCGGCGTCTACCGCGTGGTGAAGGAGGCTCTGGGTGGCGGCTTTGCCAAGCTGAGCGTCTCCGCCTTGATGTTCGATTACATTCTGACCGGGCCGATCTCAGGCGTGTCGGCAGGTCAATACATTACTGGCTTGATGAACGAATTGGTGGTAGTGGCCAACAACAGCCACTGGCTTCCGCCGGCAATGTTGGACGCACATCATCATCCCTTCCAGTTCAATATGGACTACACCTCGGCGGTCTTTGCCGCGGTGGTCACCATCTATTACTGGTGGCAGAACATCAAGGGCATTGAGGAGTCCAGCGGCAAGGCTCTGCGCGTCATGCAGATCACCACAGTGATGGTGGTAATTCTCTTTGCATGGGGAGTTTTTTCAGTAATCTTCACGCCCGGCACACATCTGCCTCCCGCGCCCACCCCCTCGAATCTCAAGTTCAGCGCAGAGGCGCAAGGCTTTCTGCACGGACACGGACTTCCGCTGCTGGGCCTGTTTGGCATTCTGATGGCCTTTGGCCACTCGGTGCTGGCGATGAGCGGCGAAGAGAGCCTTGCCCAGGTCAACCGCGAGATCGAGGCTCCCAAACTCAAGAACCTCAAGCGCGCAGCCATTGTCATCGCCATTTATAGTCTGATCTTCACCGGCGGTGCCACCATTCTGGCTTCCATGCTGATTCCCGCATGGGAGCGAACACACATCTACCAGGACAACCTGATCGCTGGATTGGCCATGTACATGGTCGGACCCCTCTTCTGGCGCATCGCCTTCCGTATCTTCGTGGTGCTGGTCGGCTTTCTGATTCTTTCGGGAGCGATCAATACCTCGATGATCGGCTCGACCGGCGTGTTGATGCGCGTGGCTGAGGACGGCGTGCTGACCGACTGGTTCCGCAAGCCGCATAAGAAGTTCGGCACCAGCCATCGCATCGTCAACCTGGTTTTCATCCTGCAGATGATCACGATCATCGCCAGCCGGGGCAACATTATTACACTGGGCGAGGCATACGCCTTCGGCGTCATCTGGTCGTTCACATTCAACAGCCTTGCAATGCTGGTGCTGCGCTGGAAGTACCACGGCGAACGTGGCTGGAAGGTTCCGCCCAACATTCGCATTGGCAAGACCGAAATTCCCATCGGACTGCTCTCGGTCTTCCTGGTTCTGCTCTCGGTGGCTATCGTCAACCTGTTCACCAAATCAGTGGCCACGGTCAGTGGGGTCATCTTCGCGGCGGCTTTCTTTGTCATCTTTACAATCTCTGAGCGCGTTAACTTGCGTAAGCACGAGTTGACCGCACGGCAGATGAAGGATCAGTTTCAGCTCGAGCATCAGGACACCATCAGCAGCGAATCTGCGGCCATTCGCCCCGGCGGCGTGATGGTGACCATGCGCGACGCCGACAATCCCTTCGCCTTGAAGTGGACCTTGGCCCATACCAGCACCGACGATCAGGATGTGGTGGTGATCAGTGTGCGCATGATGGGCGTGGGCGGGCCGGAGTATCTCAGCGCCGAGGACCAGAGCTTCAGCGAGCACGAGCAGATGCTCTTCACCAAGGCCGTCTCCGTGGCGGAAAGTTTTGGAAAAAAAGTCTCATTGCTGGTGGTTCCTGCCGGCGATGTCTTTGCGGCGCTGGTGCAGGGCGCAAACTCGCTGGAAGTGGACTCAGTGGTCTCCGGCGTTTCCTCCCAGATGACCGCCGAAGATCAGGCCTTCCACATGGGACAGGCCTGGGAGGCGCTGCCGAAGCCCAAGCGCCAGTTCAACTTTTATGTCATTGATCACAACGGCGAAACCAAGGTCTTTTTCATCGGACCGCACGCGCCTGCTCTGAGTCCGGATGACGTGCAACTAGTGCATCGCCTGTGGGTGAATATGCGCCGCGACCCGTCGATGCAGGAGTTGCACCACAGCGACATCATCACCTATGCCTTGACCCGTCTGGCCGGCCAATATGCCCGCGAAAAACAGGAGATTCTGCGCGATCTGCGCAACTATCGTATTGCGAAAACCCCTACCGGAGTACGTCTTGGCAGCCCGGAGATCACCGGCAACACCTCTTTGCCGGGTCTGCCCGGGCGCGCGCCCAAGCCGCCTCATTATCTCTAGAAGCAATGTATCTCGACAATTGTCGAATCGTCAGTTGGCCCCACCGCAGGTGCCTTTGCACATAATTAAACCTCCCAAGCGCACAATCAATCCATGACTTCACAATGCCCCACAACCCACTGCGCGCGAGTCGCGAGCGGCCTGCCCTACCGCAGGTGGCTGCCCCCTGTTCCCGGCCTACCCCCCCGGGGTCCAATTCGCCTCACCTTCGCCTCATTTTTTGCGCATAATTATCGGCGAAGCGAGATGACTTTTCTAACCATACAAATATCAACAACCTACCGACACCTTCCTCGCAACTCGTCAAATCATTATTTTGTAAGCCTGTAAAGGCGGGTGGCACATCGATAGGGAAGAGGGCTTTGATAAGTTCAGATCGATTCTCCAGGCATCCAAAGCACCATCTGCACACTGGCATCGACCAATGCAGCAAGATCTGCCGGTCTTCCCGTCAGCGGCGGGAAGGTTCCAAAGTGCAGCGGAAGCACGATCTGCGGCTCCAGTAGGCGCACGGCTAACGCGGCCTCCTTTGGCCCCATGGTGTAGTGACCTCCGATGGGAAGCATGACCACCTGGGGCCGGTAAAGCTCGTGAATCAGCCGCATATCGCCGAAGACAGCGGTATCACCGGCGTGGTATAGAACGGGTCCATCGGCAATGGTCAATACAAAGCCGGCCGCCACGCCCACCTCGTGAGTTCCCTGCTCATCCTGCGCCGCCGAGGAGTGCTTGGCCTCCACCATGGTGGCCGTCACATCCTCCAGTTGCAGACTTCCGCCCAAATTCATTCCGATGGTGCGAACCACGCCCTTCTGCGCCAGATACGTAGCCAGCTCGAAGATTGCAACCACCGTTGAATTGTGCGCTGCGGCCACTGGCACAACGTCGGCGATGTGATCTCCGTGGCCGTGGGTGGCGAGAATATAGTCAATCTTCTCCGGTAGGTGAAAGTCCTTCGGATAGCTGGGATTCTTGGCAAGGAACGGGTCAATCAGGATATTCGTGCCTTTGGCGGTCTCAATCAGCACGGTAGCGTGTCCCAGCCAGGTGATGCGCGTTCCCTGCAAGTTCATCATGGTCTCTCCTCAGCGTGTAATGATGACTTCCGAGACACTGTCCTTGGCCAAAAACTGGCGATAGCCGGACCAGGCGGCGAAGAGTCGCTCTATGCTGCGGTTGGTAAAGGCGCGCTGGATGGGAAACTGCTGGGCCAACTGGATTTCAACGTCTTCGCCGGGGGTGACATGGAAGCGGCAGTGCGCGGTCTCTTCACCTTGGATACGAGTGTGGAATAAGGCCAGCACCTGGCCGTCGGGATTGGTGGCCTCATAGAGGCGCTCAACCACCGGTATCACCAGAGGCTCCGGCAGATAGTCCAGAGTGGTCCACAAAAAAACTACGTCGAAGGTTCGGCCCGCAAAGTTTAGCGACTGCTCCAGAAACCCCTCGACATTCCAGATCGGATTGCCTTCCTCGTCCGTGCCGGTCTGCCAGCTTCCCGTGCAAGCATCGTGAACTATGTCGACCAGGAAGAGGCTGTGCCCCAGTCCGGCTAGGTAATTGATGTTGGCCGAAGAGGTATAACCGATGTCGATGGCGCTGAGACCGGACTCCGTCTGTAGACGCCGACGCATGGCCGCCCAGGCGCCAGAGTGACGCGGCACCCTGGGTCCAAACAACCCGGGAACGGAAGCAGGAGAAGCACTCTCCTCTTTTTTGTCAAACCAATGGCGATGCACCCTGCTATCCCCTTGCGGTCCTGCGTGAGAGACATCGGCTATTCGTTAACGGGGCCACCAGACTTCGCTGCGCTTGCGCCGTTGGATTCCTTGACAACGGCCTGCGTCAGATCCACCTTGCCGCGGAAAACTGCGTTATCTTCCACCGCCAGACGCAGGGCGCGAATATCGCCCTCCACAACGCAGCCCGAGCGCAATTCGACACGTCCGCTGGCCACCAGGTTGCCTCTGACCTGGCCCATGATCAAAATGTCTTTGGCGGAGAGGTTGGCGGCAACATTTGCACTGGGGCCGATGGTCAACCGGCTCTCCGTGAGGTTTACTGTCCCCTCCACGCGCCCATCCACAATCAAGTCTTCGCTGCCCTTCACTTCGCCGCAAATCACAATGCTCTTGCCGATGCGCGCTGGACCGCTTTCAACTGCCATCATGTGCTTCCTTCCGGGGCCTTCATCAAGCGCATTCTGAGAATGCCGCCGCCAGATTCACTGGCGTTGCACTCGCTCCCAGGGGGTGGGACGCTTTGGCGCAAGGTGGTCCGCTACCATCTGCGAGAGGTCTCGCCTTGCAATTGGCCCTGCACGCACTATACGCAACCCGGACCACTTGCTTCAACCCGGGAATGAAAAAGATGGCCTGAGCCGAGCATATAACAGGACTCAAACTCCGCCCACACCCGCTAAACTGGAGACAATGCGTCGATTTTTGCTGCTATTTCTGCTGTTACCCTGGACCGCTTCTGCATATGGGCAACCCGTGGCCACCGCTCTCACGCCCGCTCAGGCTCAGACGCTAGTGGCGAGGGCACTGGCTACCGAGGTTCGTACCGCACGAGACACGAACCACCCCATGCGCTACCGGCTGCGCCGCTCCAGCCCACGCCTGACCACGACCAAGGAACTGATAGAGACCCGCGACGGCGATGTGGCCCACTTGGTCGCTATCAATGATCAGCCGCTCAACTCGGCCGATGAGCAACTGGAGCAGGCGCGCCTCAATGCGCTCCTCAGCGATCCCAACCGGCAGCGCCATCGCAAGCAAAGCGAGGAGTCTGATACCGGGATCGTCTTGAAGTTGCTGAGGATGCTGCCCCAGGCCTTCACCTACGAGTACGCAGGTGCCGACGCCTCCGGCAAGGTGGAGAAGTTCCACTTCCGCCCCAACCCCGGCTTCAAGCCGCCGGATGTGGAGACGCAGGCGCTCACCGCCATGACCGGTGAACTCTGGATCGACGCCGCCCAGGAGCGTGTGGCGCGGCTGGAGGGCCACTTGCAACAGGACACGGACTACGGCTGGGGCATCCTGGGCAAGCTGGACAAGGGCGGCTGGGTAGTCATCGAGCAGGCCGACGTGGGCGCTGGACAGTGGCGCATCGCACGCTTCCAGATGAAGATGAGCCTGCGCATCCTCTTCAAAACCAAGTACTTCGACACCACACAGGAGATGACTCAGTACACGCCCGTCCCCTCCAACCTGGACTACAGGCAGGCAATACAGATGCTGCGCGGCGCAGCGGGAAGCTCAGCCCAGGGCGGACGATAAATCCAGCCTCCAACGCAAAACGGCCCCACCCGATGAGGTGAGGCCAAAATGCTGTTACGGAATTCGCCTTACTTGATCTTGATAAAGATGGTGGCGAAGGTGAACAGGGTGAGGGACTCGATGAAGGCCAGACCGAGAATCATCAGCAATTGAATGCTGGCCGTGGCTCCGGGGTTGCGGGCTACTGACTCAACAGCCGAACCGACAGCCTTGCCTTGGCCGATGCCGCACAGGCCGGCGGCCAGCGCGATGCCGATGCCGATGCCGATTGGTGCCAGGTTGACAGGAGCGGAGCCGCCATCGGCAAAGGCCGGAACGGCGCAGCACAGAACGGCGAGAACCATCAGAACAATTTGCAGTTTACGCATATTTCTCCAGCTTCCCTGAGATTGACCGCCAGTGGGTGGTTGAGGCTCACCGTGCTGGCCCCCTCACACTTGCGACCCTCCGTTTGCCCGGAGCGGAAGCGCTCTCCGGCGGAATCTTATTGAAACAACTCAAATGCTCTAGTGCTCGTGCGCCACTGCCTGCCCCAAATAGATCATGGCCAGCAAGCAGAAGACGAGCGCCTGAACCACGGAAACAAGGATATGCAAACCCAGGAAGGGCAACGTGGCACCAAACGGAAAGAGTGAAAAGAAGACCAGTGTCACCAGATCACCGGCATACATATTGGCCCAAAGACGGACGGTGAGCGAGAGCAGCCGCGCCGTATGCGAGATAAGTTCGATGGGCAGCATCAGCCAGGCTATCCACCATATGGGTCCGCAAAAATGCTTGAGGTACCCAATCGGCCCCTGCGCCCGGACGCCGTGAAAGTTGTAGTAGACAAAGACGGCTACGGCCATGCCCAGCGGCACAAAGGGAGACATGGTGGGCGCTTCGAGACCGGGAATCAGTCCCAGCAGATTGCAGGTGAGGATAAACAGAAAGACGCAGGTCACAAAGGCCTGAAAGCGCTGATAGCCGTGGCCGATGCACTGCTCTGCCAGTGTGCCGATCTGCTCATGAATAATCTCTGCAAACTGCTGTGGAACTGCCGGCTTCTCAGCGGACAGGCTGAAGCGCACCACGGCAAAAAAAGCGATAAAGCCCAGCGCCACTAGCAGTTCCAACGCAAAAGCCTGATTGACCTTGAGGGCGGAATGAGCGGCGCTGGCAGCATCAGGGTCGATCAGTTGAAAAGCCTTGACCTCAACGCTCATAAAGAGGCTGTTCAGCAATCGGACGAGGATAAATGTTTCCGGCATGAAGGCAAATTTCTTTCTGTTCCGGGCTAAATTGGAGTACGAGCGGAAAATGCCTTCCCGCGTCAATCCCTCTACTCCTTCAACAAGCGGATCGCCTCCCACAGAAGCGTCGCAACCGCCAGACTCAGGCCGCAAAGAAGAGCAATCGGAGAACCCTGGAAACATTTCAGGCTACCATAGATCGCCGCCGCAAAGAAGAGCAGCCGCAGCAGAAAGAAGCCGATGACCAAAATGGCGCTGCGCTGAGTCTTCTGTTTCCTCATCCGGGCGTTAATCAGGCGTACCAGCCGCAGCCACTCCCAAATGCTGGCCGCCGAGATCAGCGCGCCCGTCATCAGCATCGCGGCGTCCCGCCAGCCGCTGGCAATCAGCAGCACCACAGCGGGCAACAGTCCCAGAATCAGCGTGTTACGGATGGACTGTTTGAGCAGCGCCTCCAGAGCCTCCTCGGTAAGGCCTAGAATGGGATGCGTCTCTTCGCTCATGACTTGGCCCCAGTGCTTCCCTTCCCTGTCGCGGATTTGGCTCCGGTAGCGATCACCAGCCGGACCACGTAGACCAGCCCGGAGACGCCGCCAAAGATGATTCCGACCACCGCAATCCACGTCTGATGCAGAAGGCTGTCAGCCCAGGCGCCCAGCAGCCAGCCCACAAAGGCCGCCGACGGCAGCAGAACCGCAATCTGCATCATCTTCTCGGCTTCCACCAGGCTGGCCAGCGCGCTCACGGGCTTGATGCGAGACTTGGCGTCGGAAGTGGGGCGGTGAAAGGGCATCTATCGTGATTATGCACGATCAACGCCAAGCTACGTGAAAAGAGGACTTGCTAGGGCCTGTTAACACTACCTCAGGCGGATGGCGTTCCACCCCAGCGACTAAGTCCCGTCGCCGGGGATCCCGGGGTTTTCGCCGCAACCCGAAGGGACGGGGCTGGTTTTCCCCAATTTCT
>Ga0181529_10002185_pt1 | contig 23925 bp, 18 predicted proteins | sample PEATcosm2014_Bin_36_FD_119763 | JGI IMG/M metagenome (GOLD analysis project Ga0181529, IMG submission 119763) | Peatland microbial communities from MTU Mesocosm Facility, Houghton, MI, USA - PEATcosm2014_Bin10_30_metaG | ecosystem: Environmental > Terrestrial > Soil > Wetlands > Peat | place... | reverse complement strand
CGAATCCGCAGGTGGTGCTGATCGGCGCCGGCTCCGAGCTCTGGCCGGTGATCGAGGCCGCCAAGCTGCTGGCAGCCGAAGGCATTGCGGCGCGCGTGGTCAGCTTCCCCAGCTTCAAGCTCTTCGAGGAACAGCCCGCGGAGTACAAGGCCAGCGTGCTGCCGGCCGGCGTGCCCCGCTTGGCGGTCGAAGCCGGGTCCACGCTGGGCTGGTGGAAGTACGCGGGCCTGGACGGCGACGTCATCGGCCTCGATCGTTTTGGCGCTTCCGCACCGGGACCGAAGGTAATGGCCGAGTTGGGCTTTGGCGCGGAGAACATCGCGGCAAAGGCCAAAAAGCTGGTGAAGTAGAAGAGCAGCCTCTAGTTTCTAGCCTCTAGCTGTTGGCTCATCGTTTTGCCGGCTAATTCCAAGGCCGCGCGATGAGGCAAGAATAAGGCTAGAAGCTAGAAGCTAAGAGCTAGGAGCTAATCGTGAAACTCGTCATCGCTTCCGATCATGCGGGCTTTCCTCTGAAGGAGGAGGTGCGCGAATATCTGGCCAAGGCCGGCCACGAGATCGTGGACCTGGGGGCCTACAACACCGAGCCCTCCGACTATCCCGACTTTGCCGAGAAGGTGGGCCTGGCGATCAAGCAGGGCGTGGCCCCGCGCGGCATCCTCATCTGCGGTTCCGGGGTGGGGGTCTGCGTGGCGGCCAACAAGATTCCCGGCATTCGCGCCGGCATGTGCCACGACACCTACTCCGCGCACCAGGGCGTGGAGCACGACGACATGAACGTGATCGTGATGGGCGCGCGCATCATCGGCCCGGCGCTGGCCTTCGAGTGCGTGAACGCCTTTCTCGGCGCGCACTTCATCGCCACCGAAGAGCGGTTTGTCCGCCGTTTCAAGAAGGTGCTGGCCATCGAGGCCAAGTATCAGTGCGGCGACGGCTCGGCCAACCCAGCCTAGCCAGCACGGATTCGTCCCTTGTCTGGACCGCCGCAACACCTCCGTGCTCCATCCTTGCGCGTTCTTGTTGGCGCAAGGGTGGGAAACCGAAACCCGCAACCAGCCCGTCTCCGTACCGCCGCAAACCGCTCCGTACCCTGTCATTCTGAGCGAGCGCAGCGAGTCGAAGGACCCGCGGTTCGTCGTTTCCCGCCAGGCGGAAAAACCGAAACCCGCAACCAGCACGGTTCATGAGAGGCGCCGATGTTCCCCTTCGATGTGATCCTCTTCGATGTAGGCGGGGTCCTGCTGACCAATGGCTGGGACAACCGCGAGCGCGCCAAGGTTCTGGAACAGTTCCATCTGGACCGCACCGCATTCGAAGCCCGGCACCCGGATCCCTACCGCGCCTGGGAGCGAGGCGCAATCCCGGTCGAGGCCTACCTCGACGCCACCGTCTTCACCGAGCCGCGCATCTTCTCCCACCAGGAGTTCTTCGCCGCCATGTGCGCCAATTCTCTGCCGCTGCCCAATGGAGCGCTGGGAATCCTCGGCGAACTTGCCGCATCGAATCAGTATCTGTTGGGCGCGCTCAACAACGAGGCGCGCGAGACCAACGAGTATCGTTTCAAGCAATTCGGCCTGAACGGCTACTTCAAGGTGAAGCTGAGTTCCTGCTACCTGGGCCTGCGCAAGCCCGACCAGGCCATCTTTCGGCTGGCATTGGATATACTGGGGCGGCCCGCGCATCGGATTCTATTTATCGACGACCGCGAAGAAAACACCGCCGCCGCCGCGCTGGCTGGGATGAAGGCCATCCACTTCCAGAACGCGGACGCTCTGCGGGTGGAGTTGGTGAGCCTCGGAGCGTTTGAATAGGCAGGAGCGAGGAGGCTGTCTCCCACACTTTGCGAAAATAAGAGGCGCGCCAGGGATGGGCGCGCCCGGTCTCGGCAGCCGAAAAGGCGATAACCAGCGTCGACTGTTCACTGACCACTGTCCACTGTTCACTGTCCACTCCACGGAGGCTAGTCATGGCGACAGCAAAGATGAGCGTACGGCCGGAGGATCTTTCCCACATTCCTCAGGGCACTGAGCGGATTCCCGATGCGGGGATCATGGTGATCTTCGGCGCTTCAGGCGACTTGACCAAGCGCAAGCTGCTCCCGGCTCTCTTTCACCTCGAACAGGTGGGCCTGCTGCCCAAGAATTTCTCCATCCTGGGCGTGGCCCGGCGGCCGCTGGGCGATGAGTTCGCCGCCGATATGCGCGCGGGTATCGTCGAGTTTGGCGATGTGGACGCGAGCGATCCCAAGCTCAACGACTTTGTGGAGCGCATCGGTTACTTTGCGCTTCGCTTCGATGTTCCCGACGACTACGCGGGGCTGAAGGCCGAGTTGGACCGCATCGACAAGGAGAAGAACCTGGGCGGACACCGGCTCTTCTACCTGGCCACCGCGCCCGAGTTCTTTGCCGGGATCATCGAGAACCTGGGGGCGCAGAATATGGCCCAGCCGGAGCAGGGGCAGGTGGGCGTGGTTATCGAAAAGCCCTTCGGCCACGACCTCGACTCCGCCCGCGAGCTGAACCACCAGGTCAACGCCGTCTTCCACGAGAACCAGGTCTTCCGCATCGACCACTACCTGGGCAAGGAGACGGTGCAGAACATCCTGGTCTTCCGCTTTGCCAACGGCATCTTCGAGCCGGTGTGGAACCGCAACTACATCGACCACGTGCAGATCACCGCCGCCGAGACGCTGGGCGTGGAGGGCCGCGGGCCGTTCTACGAGAAGGCCGGCGCGCTGCGCGACGTGGTGCAGAACCACATGATGGAGCTGATGAGCTTTGTGGCCATGGAGCCGCCTTCCAGCTTCGCGGCCGAGGCCGTGCGGGCGGAAAAGGTGAAGGTGTGGCGGGCGATTCCGCCGGTGCCCATCAAGAACGCGGTGCGCGGCCAGTACGGGCCGGGCTTTGTCGAGGGCAAGCGTGCCGCGGGTTATCGCGACGAGGAGCGGGTCAATCCCGAGTCGGGCACCGAGACCTTTGCCGCCCTGCGTCTGGAGATCGAGAATTGGCGCTGGGCCGGGGTTCCGTTCTACCTGCGCGCCGGCAAGCGGCTGAAAAGACGGGCTACCGAAATCAGCATCCAGTTCAAGCAGCCGCCCCTGCTGATCTTCAATCGCATGGCTTCGACCGGGCCCTGCCAGGAGATTCAGCCCAACCTGCTCACCATCCGCATTCAGCCCGACGAGGGCATCAGCCTGCGCTTCGGGGCCAAGGTGCCTACCACGCCGAATATGGACGTCTGCCCGGTGATCATGGACTTCGACTACGAGGCGGCCTTCGGCAAATCCAGCGCCAACGGCTACGAGCGGCTACTGCTGGACGCCATGCTGGGCGACCAGACGCTGTTCAGCCATCGCGACGGCGTGGAGATTAACTGGGCTCTCTATACGCCCATCATCGAAGCCTGGGCCGTCAAGATGCCGGAGGTCTTCCCGAATTACTTCGCCGGCACCTGGGGCCCGGAGTGCGCCGACCACCTGCTCGAACGCTGGGGACATAAGTGGAGGAACGATCTGGGGCGGAAGGCGTAAAGGCGGGGAACAGGGAATAGAACGCCTACTACCGGGTGCCCCTAGTCTCGCTTTGAGACCAGGGAGACCGCGCATCTTCTCCACTTGATCAGAATCCGTTCTCGCCTGCCTGCCCTGACAACAGCGCGTTTCGCGCCGTCGTCTTGACTTTGCCCTTGCCCCAGGTCCAATACATGCCGAGGTACGCGTAGTTCTCCGTCTGCCCGGCAACCGAGTGCCCGTAAGCAATCAGTAGTTGCGTGTTGGGATTCTTGAAGTGGTAATAGCCCCCGGCATCGATCATGGCCGAGGCTCCGGTCTGGGGTGCGCCCAGCCCCTCGCGCCCATGCGCAAAGATCTCCGCGGCCAGCTCCAGCCGCTTGCCTGCCTCGCGCTTGATCAGCCAGCCGGTGTAAGGGAAGCTGCGCAGATTCGTCTGCTTCACCAATTGGTAGCCGGCCCCTCCGCAGGCGGTCCAATGCCCCCAGTCCTTTTCCATCCACAGGGGCAGCTTGTACCAGGGCTTGCCCACGCCCAGGCCCTTGTCCGCGTTGCCGGTCGGCAGCTCCAGCATGGGGAAGGTGCCGATCTGCGGGCGGTGCGGGGTCTGCTTGAGGAATCCCCACTTCGCGCCCAGCTCCATATCCGTCAGCCCGAAGGCGCTGGGGCCGTTCGCGGCGGGAAGGGCGGAATAGACGGCCTTGTTCGAGGGAACGATGGCGCCCAAGGGCAGAATGGCATGAAGCTGCAAGCTGGGAGCGGCGCCCCAGTTGAACTCCAGGGCCGGTCCCATGGAGCCCATCGCGACGGGAGTGCCGTCGGCCGAGCCGAAGATGTAGAACTCGTAGTGCCCAAACTCAACCGGCACCGGGTCGTCGGTTTGGAAGGGAGGCCCCTGCGCCCAAAGGCGCGAGGCAGCCAGGAAAACGAGCAGGAAGAGAAATCGTCTTGGGGAGGGACGAGGATTCCGCATGGAAGCTCCTGGGACTTTGATGCACCGCTGACTGCAAAGATCGGAGCTGATTTCAATTCAGGTCTTCCCAGGTCCCGGAATCGGGATCTGGGCATCGACTATCTTCCCGCCCCAGCTCGGCCTTCGGCCTCCATCAGGTTGGTCAAAATGTCGTTGATGCGGGTCAGGTGCCCTTCGCCTTTGGCGCGCAGCCAGTCGAGCACCTGCGGATCGAGGCGGACGCTCACCGCTACCTTGCGCTTGCTGCCGCGCAGCCGCACCAGCTTCGAGAGCTGCTCTTCGGTTAGCCGCGGAATGTCGGAATAATCGATCCCCGCATCGTCGCCCGCTGCCTGTGCAAGGCTAGCCTTGCGCAGCGCTTGCCGCTCCCGCTCAGTCCACACTTTGCTCTCGATATCTTCGGTACTCATGCTTTTCAGCCCGGCGGGCTGAGATGATGCGGATGATTTCCTCAGCATGGCTGTCCTCCCTCGGGGTCCCCGGCGACTGGTCATCGTCGGCGGGGTGTCTGTATACGTGGACCACAACAAGAACGGGGGCAATCCCGGGTTCGATGGAGACGGCGCCGATGGCGTGCCACCTCTGCTCCCCGGTTTCATCCACCCGGTCTTTGGCAATCAGGCGACGTTCGTCCTCAAAGACCAGCGCCGCCAGCTCGAATGAGATTCCGCCGTGCTTGCGCTGGTTTTGCCGGTTCTTCCGTTCATCCCATTCGTAGCGCACTGTGTATATACGAAGAGTACCACGAAAAGTGGGACGCTTCACCCTCCAAACCTCTATTCTCTGGTCCCAAAGAACCAACGGGTGGCTTGCTACTCGCGGATAACCTTCACGAAGATCCCTTCGGGCAGTTCGCCTTCGAGCAGGTGGACCACGCCACCTTTCACGTAGCCTTCGAGCACTTGCCGCGCTGGCTTGGCAGCGGCAGGCGCCTGAACCGGTTGGGGCTGCGGGACGGGCCGCGCAATCGGGGTAGATTCCAGCTTGCCATAAGGCCGCGCCGCCGGAGCGACAGGTCCGCCACCGGCCCCCTGATCCCTGACCCCTGATCCCTGATCCCTGTTCTTCCCCATGCCGCGATCCATGGCCTCGTTGGCCAGCCGGTCGGCGACCTTGTTGCCGCCGCGCAGGGTGTGCCGCATCTCGAAGCCGGGGAGGCGCCGCGCCATCTTCTTGGCTTCGTCGAAGAGCGGCTTCAACACCGGGCTCTTTACCGCGTACTTGCCCTGCATCTGCTTGACCATCAGTTCGGAGTCGGAGACCACGCGCAGGTTCTTGGCCCGGTTCTCGATGGCCCATTTCAGCACGGCCAGCAGGCCGGAGTACTCGGCGTAATTGTTGGTCTGGATGCCCAGGAACTCGCTCAGCTCGGCGAGCGTGCGGCCCTTGCTGTCTTCAATTACCGCGCCGAAGCCGGAAGGGCCGGGATTGCCGCGCGAGCCGCCGTCGCAGTGGGCGATGAGCAGCTCAGTCGTGTCGGCGGCCGAAGAGCCGGGAGCGTCAAAAAGGTTTCCATTCATCGCTCTCCAGTGTACCGGGCGGAGGTCGATCCCGAAAAAGCGTTCCCCAGGAATAAGGCCGGTTGAGGCTTCAGGTTTCCCCCCTTTCGGCAGAGGACGAACCGCGGGTCCTTCGACTCGCTGCGCTCGCTCAGGATGGATGGGGCACGGAGCCACTGTGCCACTGCCAGCCGATCCGCGCACGGGCTCACGAAACCGACCTTTCCGCGTCTACTGGGATGCAGATACTCTCTTTTGCGGAGCGGAGATTCGATGGCAGCGAACGCGGCGACCTACCCGGTTTCTCCGGTTGCAACCCCGGCTGGCTTGCCGTGGCCAATCGTGCGAGGGGTACAATCCTCTCCAGGTATGGCTACGACCACGGCACCGAACGGAGTGAAGAGCTCTGAAGAGCGCCTGGCGGCCCGTGCGCCCGAGATGGAGCTGATCCGCCAGGCGCAGGCGGGGTCGCGGGCGGCCTTCGACGCCCTGGTGCGGCAGTACGAGCACCAGGTGCTGCGGCTGGCCCTGCACCTGACCGGCTCCGAGCACGACGCCGAGGATATCTACCAGGAAGCGTTTTTGAAGGCCTACCGGTATATCGGAAATTTCCGTTTCGAGTGCTCGTTTTACACGTGGATTTACCGGATTGTGACCAACCTGTGCCTGGACCAGCTGCGGCGCAAGAAGACCCGGCGGGAGGATCGCTCGGTGGTCCTGGATCACTCGGGAGACGAGATCGACCTGCTCTCCTCGGTTTCCGACGAGCGGGCGTTTTCCAACCCCGGCAAGGAGTTGGACCGCAAGGTACTGGGCGAACGGATTCAAGAGGCGCTGACCAAGCTGACACCGCGCGAGCGGATGGTATTTGAACTGAAGCATTATCAGGGACTCCGCCTGCGAACGATTGGAGAGATGCTGAGCACCACGGAAGAAACCGCCAAGAATACGCTCTTCAGGGCAACCAAGAAGTTGCGGGCGCAGTTGGCGGGATTGCGGTAGAGGGCCCTCGGGCAATCCCCTGAGGGGATGCGGATAGTCTGGGCCAGATGACGATTTGTTGAGGCTGGAAGGACGTAGAGATGAATTGCGAACTTGCACACGAGCGGATCGTGGCGGCGGCCTACGCAGAGCTGCCGGACGAGCACATCCATGAACTGGAGCGGCACCTGGCCGGCTGCGCGCCGTGCCAAAAGGAGCGGGAGCAACTGCTGGCGCTGAAGGTGCTGGCCGATGCGAATCCAGTTCTGGAGCCCGCGGCGAACCTGGTAGCGCGCTCCCGGCTGCGCCTGGAAGAGGCGCTGGATGCCCTTCCCCCGATGCGCTGGTACGAACGGCTGAGCCAGCGGATGATCAACAACTTTGCCAGCTTGCAGGCCGCGCCGGTGGCCGCTTGCCTGCTGCTGCTGGCTGGCGCCGGAGCGGGCTGCCTGGGCGGCTACGAGTTTGCCCAGAATCGCGCCGCGCACAACGCCGCCGTCGCGGTGGCCGCGCCGGCGAACGTGACCCAGCCGGCCCCGGCCGGGCCGGCGGAGATCGCCAACATATCCAGCATCGTGCGCCAGCCGAACAGCGAAATCGTCGAGGTGCGCTACAACCAGGTGGTGCCGCAGCGGATGCAGGGCTCGCTGGACGATCCGGCAATCCGTCAGTTGCTGATGCTGGCCAGCGAGAACTCGGCTTCGGCCGGGGTGCGGGACGACTCGGTGGGCCTGATGGCGGCCGAGTGCCGCGCCGGGCACAGTTGCCAGCCTGCCGGCATCCGCGACGCGCTGATGGTGGCGCTGCGCTACGACAAGAACGCCGGGGTGCGTGAGAAAGCGCTGAAAGGCCTGGAGCCCTACGTGGCGCAGGATGTGCGGGTGCGCGACGCGGTGCTGGAAGCCCTGATGTATGACGCCGATGCACGGATTCGCACCGCGGCTATCAACATTCTGGAACCGGTGGAAGGGGATACCAGCGTGCGCCAAGTGCTGCACACGGTGGCCAATTCCGACATCAATCCGCATATCCGGACCGTCTCAAGGCAGGTTTTGAGCCGTGAGCCGGAGATTCAGTAAGGCTGGCTCACTGCCCGGGATCGCATCGCACGCGAACGATAAGAATGCGGACCGGAGCATCTGCAATCGGGGAGTAGGACAATGAAGCACCTTTCGAGGCCGTACCGCAGTCTTGGTTGCTTGGTGGTGTTGGGAATTGCAGCTGGGGTGGCGATGAGGCCGCCCGTGGCGATGGCCCAGGCCAGGGCATTGATCCAACTGGTGCAGGAGCCCAGCCCGCTGTTGCTGCACTCCGGCTCGCAGGGCTACCTGGGCGTGGACGTAACCGATGTGGACCAGGAGAAGGCGCAGGCGCTGAAGCTAAAAGAAGTGCGCGGCGCCATGATTACGCTGATCGATCACGACGCTCCTGCCGGGCAGATTGGGCTCAAGGTCAACGACGTGGTACTGGCTCTGAATGGCCAGACCGTGGAGGGCGCCGAGCAGTTGCGGCGAATGCTGCGCGAGATTCCCGCCGGCCGCAAGGTGAGCATGTTGATTAGCCGCGACGGCAACACCCTGACCGTCGCCGTGGAACTTGCCGACCGCCGGGCCATGGAGCACGATGTCTGGAACAAGATCGGCAACAGCGGCGATGTTTTTGCCGGAGCTCCGGGCATGGGCATTCTGGCCGGTGGCGATGGGTCGCTGCCCAGCGGGTTTCATATGCCGTTCTTCGGCAGCACCCTGAATGTGGGCGCGCTGGTTGAGCCGCTGACCTCGCAGATGGCAGACTACCTGGGCGTGCAAAGCGGCCTGATGGTCAAGCAGGTTGCCCGCAAAAGCGAAGCCGCAACCGCCGGGCTGAAGGCCTTCGACGTGATCCTCAAGGTCGGTCCCGAGGCCATCAAGACCATCTCCGACTGGGACCGTTCGCTGCGCGCCAATCAGGGCAAGCCGGTGCAAGTGACCATCCTGCGCGACAAGAAGCAGCAGACGGTGACGCTCCAGGTGGATTCCAAGCATCACAGCGAAATGGAGATCGAGGATCTCTTCCCCGGCGCGTGCCCGCAGGTGGCCGAGATCGACCCGGATTCGATGCGCAATCTGGCCCAGGAGCTTGGGCTGGAGAAAGCCGCCGCGGCCGAGGCACGCGCTCAGGCCGAGGCGCTGCGGGAGAAGCTGAAGGCTGGCGGAATCGAGGGTTTCAGCCTCAACCAGCAGCAGGCCGAGGAGATCCGCAAACAGGCGGAGAAGCTGCGGGAGAGCTTCAAGGCCGGGGAATTCCCGCTCGACCAGAAGCAACTCGATCAGTTGAAGCAGCAGATGGAAGAGCTGCGCAAGAGCTTTAAGCCGGAGGACTTCAAGATCGATCCCCAGAAAATGGAGGAACTCAAGCGGCAGATGGACGAGTTTCGCCTGGAGTTGAAGGACCTGCAATTACCGGCCGCACACATGCAGTGAGGGGCCGGGCGCCCCTGGTCTTGCTTCTGAGACCAGGGAAAGCACCCCCCTCAGCCAGCCTTGTTCATCAAGAGACCAAACACGAGGGGCGCCATGGCGGCGCCCCTTGTTCTGTTTTCGCGGGCCTATCTGGCGGCGCGGAAGATCTGGCTCAAGTTGGACTTTCCCGACCCCGAGGCGTAATAGCCTGCCCAATAATAGGGATGGCGGTAGCGGAAATCGCGCACCAGCGATTGGCGCGCCGCGGTGAGAGCGTGCGACACGCTGGCCCCCTGGGCGAGACCGCCATAAAAGGCATCCATCATGGGGACGGCGGCGGCGGAATCGATCTGCCAGCGGGTGGCGACCACCTCCGGCACTCCCAAGGCGGCCAGTGTATCCACAATGTCGCCCATGCCATGATTCCAACCTTCTTCCTTCTTTCCCGTGGAACAGGCTGAAAAAACGACCAACCGGGCCAAGCGGGGAGGATGCTTGCGCAATACCGCGCTGTCCAGATAGGACGAGTCCGGCGCGGTCAACCCAGCATTTGCGCCATGCGCGGGTGCGCCTGAAGAGGCGAGCAGCAGCCTGGCAGCCCCGTCTTCCTCGATGGCGTGCCCGGCGAAGTGAATGGCCGAGGCCGTTTCCAGGCGAGCCGTGACCTGGGCTCCCGTGGCCTGCCCGGCCAGCAGCACGTTGGGGTTTTGGCCAAAGCGGGCGACTGCCTTGGCCTCGTCCAGCACCTCCGGCAGCGGATTGGCCTGCCCGGCAGCGAGCGAGGCGCCGACCACCAGGGGATTGCCCCTGACGGATGAAGATGCATCGGGCCGGGAAGCAAACGAAGGAACAAGCAGCAGGGACGGCACGTCGGCGAGATCGAAATGCAGTCCGATTGGCCCGCCGGCGGTCTCGACGGCCGCCCAGGGGAGGTTGCCCAGGAGCGGGTCAGGTTCAATCAGCAACTGGCCTGTCGCCGCTGAAGTTTCGGGCAAGCCGCCCAGCAGCAGGCCCCCGGCGCGGCGCGCCGCGCGATCCACCGAGTCCTGCGTCGTAGCCGGCGAACTGGCCGCATGTTCGATGGCTGCCGCCGCCGCCATCACGTCGTCTTTGCCGATGGGAACCGAGTTCCACACCACACCCTGGGCGCCGGCGCGATAAAAGAGCACGCGATCCAGCAGAACAATCTGCCCAAAAACCTGGTCCGAGCCGAGTTGCTGGAGAACGTTCGATAATTTCGGCCGCAGGCAGGTGAGGCCTTTGTCCGGGCAGGCAGACACCGGGACGCCCAGAATCCTGAGCCGATACCTCTCCCAGAGTGCCAGCACATCCTCGCCCGAACGGCCCTGCGCCAGCCAAATCCCCGCCAGGACGGCATAGATATCCCGATCCTGCCGGGCGAGAGGGACATTTTCCGCGCCTCCCTTGCGCGCTCGCTGCTCCTCTGCGATCAGCGCCTCCCGCAGCATGGGTTCGGCAACTTCGGGATGCCCCAGCGCCAGTTGCAATTCCCCGCGCTCGATGGCGATTTCCTTGAAGTAAATCAGATTGTTGGTGTCAGCCAGGTGGCGGTCCGCCGCATCCAGCATCTGTGCGGCAGCCGGCAGGTCGCGGCGGGCAAGATAGAGGCTGGCCATCGTCAGCTCGCTTTCAGCCAGAAACCTCTTCACCGAGGCTCCGTTGCCGTTGGCCGTCAACTCGTTCTGCGCCGTCTTCATCTGCTGCTGAGATTCCGGAATCGAGCCCGCGCGTAGCGCGGCAGCGGCCAGCTTGAGCCTTTCGGTGGGAATCAATTGTCGAGCCGGAGTAAGTTCAAGTACCCCAACCACTTCCCGCTGAAGCAGGAGAGCGTGTTGAATGCGCGGAGTCCCTTCCTCGACCTCTTCCAGGCCGGAGAGGGTGGTATAGAGCCGCCAGACCGGATAGTCGCCGGCATAGAACTCGCGCACCGAGGGGAGGTAAATCCGCCAGGAGGCCTCGGTATCCTCGTTGTCGATGGCCGCCGCTCCCAACAGATTTCTGGCCCGCATCTCAAGCAGCGTGTAGTGCCGATCCCGAGCCAAGCCAATTACCCGCAGAAAGGCCGGATTGTTCTCCGATTCGCTGCCTGGGGTGGAATCGCATTGGGTACTTTCGGTCAGAGCGTGGATTTGAATCCAGGCGAACTGCGGATTTCGGCCAAGCAGCGCGTGAGCCGCCCGGTAACAGCCCGAGAGATTGGAAAAGCGCTGCAGGGCGTAAGACAACTCCACCTGGGCACGATCTTCTCCGGCGGAATTGCCCAGGCCACGAAACAACTGTTGGGCTTGGGGAGCCCATTTCTGCGCCGCCAGATAGTCGCCCGCTCCATCCGCATCGTTCGCCTTGCCGAGAGCCTGAGCGGCTTGAAGGAAGTTCTCTGTGGGAGGAGTGGAATCGGCGGGAAGAAGTTGGGTGAGCCAGGAATCTTGATGATTGCGTTCGAGCGAGGCGGCCAAAGCATGGAGTAAAGCCCGAGCGGTCTGGCATTTAGGGTCGCACGGCGAGCCCCTGGAACGATCCACGGGCAGCGGGAATGCGGCGCCCAGAATCTTGGGCAGCAAGGTACTGGAAAGCTCCTCGTCCAGCGCCGCCAGGGTAGCGGGGTCTGAAGCCAGCGCGGCCATGGCTTGCGGAGTTGCCAGATTCTGCTCCATCCGGCTCTGATGGGTCTTCAACCGGTTGAGTTTCTGCTCCAGAGCCTCCAGCCTGCTGCGCCCTTCGGCCAGCCAGCGCGGGTCGCGCTCAAAACGCAGATAGCGGTTCCAGGTTTCAACGGCATTCATCACCTGGCCGCGATCTTCCATGGCCAGGGCCTCGTTGAACAGCACCACCGGGTCGCCGGGGGCAAGCTCGTCGGCGCGGCGCAGGTACTCCAGCGCATTGGCGCGATCGTTTTCGTTGCCGGTAGCCGCACCGCGCTGAAAGTAGGCTGCGGCGGTGTCGGCCAGCAGGCTGGACGTGACCGGACCGGCCGCCAGCAGCCGGTCGAAAATGTCGATCGCCTGGTCGTACCTCTCTTCCAGCAGGTCGGCCCGGGCCTCCAGTTGCAGCCAGTGCGGATCGTTGGGCGCGCTCTCCAGCCGGCGCTCGATGCCGGCGCGGGCGTCCAGCAGCCGGGAGGACTCATGGCCGCTCGCCCCGCCGCGCAGGTGGGTCTCCGGAGTCACCTCAGCAAAGCCGGCGCCGGGCATGCGCAGATCGAAGGTGCGGGAATGGGTATAGGCCTCGGCCAACATGCGTTCCGGAGTGTTCGCATGCTCCCACCACAAGGCGATTCCGGCAGCCAAGGTCAGGCAAGCGGCCATCGCCGCGCCCGCCCATAGATACCGGCCAAACGTCTTTCCGTTCATGGACTTGTGCGGGGTGCGTGCAAGCTCGACCGCCAGCTTGCGCTGCCAATCCGGCGAAGCCGGAGGCAATTGGGCAAGCTCCATGTTCTCTTCGGGAGAAGGCTCGTCTTCCAGAATTCCGATGCTCTGGCGCAAGCGCGCCGCGCAGGCGCGGCACAGCGCCGCATGCGCCATCAGGGCATCCACCTTCGCCGGGCGCGCCTGCCCGATTGCCAGGCTGAGCCAGTCCCCAGGCTCTGGGCATGGACCGGGAGCGCCTGCCGGAGCCAGCCCCGCGGCATCCGGGGCGGCTGCAAGCGGCCCTTGGAGCAGCGCGTCTAAAGCACGGCCAAGCTCGTCCGCGGGGATGGCGGGAGCGCCTTCGGTAGGCCGGCCGGGTTGGTGTTCGGGGTTCGAATCAGTCATTGTCTCGCCATTTCTACACACTGTTTACCGGATATGCGGGCAACATTCCTTTCACAAAGCGGCCTCTTGCCGCGGAACTTGGATCGGAGTTTCTCCTCGCCGCTCGTTCAACTTGGCTCGCAGCCAGGTTGCAACGCGGCGCAAAGCACTCTCCACGCCCTTGGCCGACAGATTCGTGCCCGCGATTCCGGCAATCTCCTCGGCCGTGAATCCTTGCAGGTAATAGAGCCAGAAGATCGAGCGGTCCCGTTCGCCGATGACTTCCGGCGTGGAGCGCATCATGTCGTCCAATTGAGCCAGCAGAACCGATTGCTGCATTTCGCCGGTCTGGCGGTTGCTGGCAGCGGTGCTGGCGGCGGCACCTTCTTCGAGCGCAAGTGTTACTACCTTGCCACCCCTCTTGGCGGAGCAGAGACGGCGAAAGTAGTCGTTGGCCACGGAGACCGAAACGATGCGCAAAAGGCCCAGAATGGAATCTTCGCCGCGGGGTTCGAATTCCCGCAGAATGCGGCGCTCCTGCTCGCACAGCTTGAGGAACACCTCTTGCACGATATCGTCCACCATTGCAGGCGATGCGTGGCCCATCCACAGCCGGCAAACGCGCAACGCAGCCAGCGAAATCAAGGGCCGCGCGCGGCGCAGAAACTCTTCCCATTCCGCCGCATTGGCAGAACAGGCGCATGCTTTGGCGAGATCGTTTACAGACGTACGAAACGTGTCCATTGCGCGGGAATCCAGTTTATCGCAAAGATGCCTCGGGGGTTAGTTGTTTGTATATTCCCGCCGCGCTGTGGTAACTACAAGGCTTCGCGCCGGCCAATCCGGCGCACGGCGCGGAGTTTTCCGTCTGTGCTAGTATCCCGGCAAGCCCCGCAGCCGATTTCCAAAGGACACCAGCATGGAACCCCACCTCCGCCCTCTCTCTCTCGGCGAAATTCTGGACCGCACCGCCCAGCTCTACCGGGAAAACTTCCTACTCTTTGCCGGAATCTCGGCCGTCTACGCCGGGGTGCTGTTAGTTCTGAACCTTGTGCAAATCGGACTGGACGAACTGCTGCGGGCGTTGCATCGGCCCGAGCAACTGCCATGGGTCACCTTGGGCTTCGTGGTCCTCATCCTTCCGCTCATGGTGGTCTGCGCGGGCGCGGCGGTAGCGGCCAACAATCGGGCCGTCTCGTGGGTCCATCTGGGCGAACCGGCCACTATCCGGCGCGCCTATTCAGCCACCCTCCCGCGCCTGGGCCGCTATCTGTGGCTGATGACCATCGTGGCTTTTGTCATCTACATCCCCTTTGTGGTGATTTACGGCGGCTATTTCGCGCTGCTCTTCTTTTATGTCAAGCCCAAAGGCATCCTGGCGCATGGCGGCGCCCAGGCCGACCCCCAGGCCGTGCTGATCTTCGCGCTGGTCACCCTGCTGTTTGGACTGCTGCTCCTGCTGGCCCTGGTCTATGCCATCCTGATGGCCTTGCGCTACGCGCTAGCCGTGCCCGCCTCGGTGGTGGAAGACCTGCCCGCCCGCAAGGCCTTGCGCCGCAGCATCCAACTGACCAAAGGCGCGCGTTGGCGCATCTTCGTCCTGGGACTGCTGATTGTCGCCATTCAGCTCGGCCTGGTGGGCCTGACCCAGATCTTCTTCGTCCTGGCCGCGTTCAAACATCATGGCGAACTGGCGGCATGGGTGCAGGTCGTCCAGCAGATCGTGGCCTTCCTGACCAACAGCTTCATCGGCCCCATGTACGCCACTGGCCTGACCCTCTTCTACTACGACCAGCGGGTGCGCAAGGAGGGCTTCGACATCGAGTGGATGATGCAGGCCGCCGGGCTCACGGTTCCCGCGCCCCTACCCGAGCCTGCTCGCGAGGCAGCCGAGCCCTGGCTGCCGCCCGCGGTGCAGCCGGAGCCCGCGCCGGCCGCCGAACCCGCTCCGCCGAGGCTCGCGGAAGACACGGCAAGCGCACAGGAATAAGCCCTTCAATCGGAATCCCGGAGAATCGCCATGAACGAAAGCAGCGCACCTTTGCCGGCCACCTCGACCGACGCCGGACCATGGTCCTACAGCCCCATGACCTTCGGCCAAATTCTGGACCGCATCTTCAGCCTGATGCGCCGCCGCTTTTGGCCATTCGTCGGCATTGCATCGGTTCCCACTGGGGCGATGTTCCTGCTTTATGCCGTCCTGGTCGCACTCATGCTGGCGAACAGGAACGCTTTCATCCAGCCTCAACCCGCTCCCGATGCCCTTTTTCGCTTGGTCTTCAAACTGTCTCTCGCCGCTACTCTGCCGTTGGCCGCGATCTTCGCCATTTACTCGGGGGCGGCAACCTGGGCGGCCACGCAGGCCGATCTGGGCGTCCCCATCGGCTTCCGTGCAGCCTATGCGGTGGCCCTGCTGCGCGCGGGCCGTTACCTCGGCCTGTTGGGACTCATCGCCTTGATTGCCTTCGGGCCGATGATGCTCGTTGAATTTGGAATTTTTGCGGTCATGATTCCGCTGGCCTCCGGCAAGACGGACGTTCTCAGCGTCGTTCCCTTTGCCGTCCTTCCTTTGGGAATGCTGCTGGCCATGGTCTGGGGCATCCTTGTTGGGCTGCGCCTCGCGCTGGCATTCCCCGCCAGCGTTGCCGAGGATCTGCCCATTTGGGCCGCCATCAAGCTCAGCAATCAGCTTGCCCAGGGCGCAAAAGGCCGCATCTTTCTGGTTCTGCTGCTGGTGTATGCCGCTACCTACGCCGCTTGCCTGGTGCTGATGTGCGTTCTTCTTCTGCTTGCCGGGCTCATCCTGCTGGTCGCGGTGGCGCTTCATCTGCACATGGTTCCTTGGGGATTTCTGCTGGCGGGCATCGCCGGGCTTGTTTGCTTTGCGGGGATGTTCCTGTTCTACGCCGTCACCTGGGCAGCCTACTCGACGGCCTTTGCGGTGCTTTACCACGACCAGCGGCGGCGCAAGGATGGAGCGGCAATCGCGGCACAACCAGCCGGAGAGCCCGCATAACGCCAGTCTTGCGGCCCATGAACCCCAACTCGCGTCCACTATGATCGGCGCATACGGTTTTGGAGGCATGGCATCGAGTGGACGATGGAGGCGGAAGGATTGAACACGAATGTGACTCCGCCAGGCAGCCTCGGCATCCCCAAGGCCGGAGAACGCTGGGCGTGAAGGTAAGGTCTGTGTGCAGCAGCGCCGCGCTGGCTCTGGTCCTTGCCGGAGCCCACGCGCGCGCTGAAAGCCCCATTCCTGCCGCTCCATCCCAGCAGGCCGCCAGCCAGGTGCAGGACACATCGCTCGACAGCTACCGCCAGCACCTGCTCGACCTCTCCGCGTCGACCGAGTCCTGCGCCCAGGCGCGCGACGCCAGAGCCTGCGACCCCGCGTTGGTAGGGCCGGACGACCGCGTTCCGCTCACCGGCGGCGCGAACACCGAGCCGCGGGTGATCCGCTACCATTGGCTGCGGGCGCTCTTCCTGAAAGCCCAAGACAGGGACGCCGAGGCCGCAAAGTCTGCCGCCGCGCAGCCCAAGGATGCTGAGGAAAGCGCCGAGCCGGTCCCGCCCACGACATCGGAGTTGTTGAAAGCGGCCGAGTCGCGCCTTGCCCACGATCTGGATCAGGCAAACACCGCCGCAGCCGCCAGCCCCAGCCACGGTCTGGAGCGCGAGACGATGAAGCAGGTGCTGGCCGGGCGCGCGTTCCGCACCCTCGAAGCGCGCAATCCGCGCGATTCCGCCGTGGAGAAGTTCGGCGACTGGCTCAACCGGCTCTTTTTGAGCGCCGCCCGGCTCCGCTCCCGCTCGGCGTGGATTGGCCGGGTGATCGTGTGCGGATTCATTCTGGCGATCTGCTCCGGGCTGGTGTGGGGGCTGCTGCGCCTGGAGCGCCGCTGGCGCGTCCGGCTGACGCCGGAGAGCGGGCCCCCGGCCCCCGGAGCCGCCTCCGCCCGCGACTGGCAACTCTGGCTCAACGACGCCCGCCAGTCTGCCGCGGCCGGCGCGTGGCGGGAGGCCATGCACAGTGTCTACTGGGCCGCCATCTCCCGCCTGGAGTCGAAGCGGCTGTGGCCGGCGGACCGGGCGCGCACGCCCCGCGAATATCTCGCCCTGTTGGCCCCGGACGACCCGCGCCGCACCGCACTGGCCGCGCTCACCCGCGGCTTCGAGCGCACCTGGTACGGGGGACGCCCGGCCGCCGAGGCCGACTACCGGCAAGCCGAGCGCGTGGCCGAAGGGCTGATCGCTGGCGGCAAAGCCCCCGGAGGAGATGCGCAGTGAATCTCCTCAACTCACTCGACGCCAAGGATCGCCGGCTGCTGCTTTGGTTTGCGGGCATCGGGCTAGGACTTGCCGTGCTCACCGGGTTCCTGCTGCCCAGCGGCAACAACAACGACAATCCACTGCCTTCCACCTACCTCGCCGGCCGCCACGGCGCGCGTGCTGCCTACGAAACGTTGCTCGGCGCCGGCTATCCCATCGAGCGCTGGGAGCGGCCTCTGGGCGAACTCGCCGCCACGGCCGGCCCGGAGACGGTGGTGATCTTAGCCGAACCGTTCAAGCGCGAGGCGAGCGACCTCCAGGCAGTGCGGCAGATTCTGGAGCGCGGTGGCCGCGTGCTCTCCACCGGCTACCTGGGCGGATTCATGCTGCCCGGCGCGACCCTCGAGCCGCCCGCCGGGTTCAACTTTGCCGACTGCCGGCTGGAACCTGCGGGCCTCGACCCACTCGCTGCCTCGGGCGAGGTGTGGATGACTCCCGAGGCCGCCTGGGCGGTGGGCAACCCGGCGCATCGCGTCCAGTACGATTGCAACGGCCAGCCGGCGGTGGTCGAGTACGCCTGGGGCAAGGGCCACGTGGTGTGGTGGGCAGGCTCTACGCCGCTCGAAAACGGCTCCATCTCCCGTGCCAGCAACCTCGACCTTTTCCTCAACTCGCTGGGGCCGCTCCAGGGGCACCGCTTCTACTGGGACGAGTCGCTGTACGGGGACGTGCGTTCGGTATGGAGCTTCGCCTCCGGGCCATCGCTCACCCTGCTTTGGATTGGGTTGTTGGCGTTGGGCCTGCTGGTGGTGCTGAGCTTCAGCCGCCGCGCGGGGCCAGTGCGCGATTTGCCCGCCCCGGTGCGCGCCACACCCCTCGAGTTTCTTGACGCGCTGGGCTCGCTCTACCGCAACGCCGGAGCCGCATCTACGGCAGTGGCCATTGCCTGGGAGCGCTTCCGCCGTCATACCTTGCGGGACTGCGGGTTGCGCGGTCAGAAGATGGGCGCGGCGGAGCTGGCAGCCCTGATCCGCCACCGCTTTGCCGCCGCCGACGCTAGCCTGGAAGCCGACCTGGCCGCCTGCGAAGAGGCTGCCTGGGGCGAAACAGTGACGCCGCGCCAAGCGCTCAAGCTGATCCAAACTCTGCATTTGCACCGCCAGCAATTCGCTGCCGGATTCAGAACCGGCAGACCCATCGGAAGATCCCGAGAGAAAAATTCCAAAGAGCAGGAAAGGCCGTCATGAGCCAGGAAAGCAATCCAGACGTAAACCGCAACGCCGAAACCGCGGAGCTGCACTTGCAAGCCACCAGCCAGTTGATCGCCCATGCGCAGGCGGAGCTGGGCCGGGTGATCGCCGGCCAGGGCGACGTCATCGAGGAGGTACTGATCGCCGTTCTCTGCCAAGGGCATGCGCTGCTCGAAGGCGTGCCGGGCATCGCCAAAACACTGATCGTGAAGGCGCTGGGGCGGCTGCTGGGCCTGGGCTTCCAGCGCGTGCAGGCCACTCCCGACCTGATGCCCGCCGACATTCTCGGCACCACGATTCTTCGCCCCGGCACCGATAGTTTCACCTTCCACGCCGGGCCGGTCTTCACCGATCTGCTGCTGGTGGACGAGATCAACCGCATGCCGCCGCGCACCCAGGCCGCGCTGCTGGAATGCATGGAAGAGCGCCAGGTGACCACCGACGGCGTGCGCCGCCCGCTGCCCGCCTGGTTCACGGTCTTCGCCACCCAGAACCCGGTCGACTTTGAAGGCACCTATCCCCTGCCAGAGGCGCAACTGGACCGCTTCCTGCTGAAGATTCGCGTGGCCTACCCTTCCGAAGCGGAGGAGTTGCAAATCCTGGAGCGGCACCATGGCGGCTCGGGCGCGGGCCTGCTGGAAGATGCGGCGATTGCCCCCATTCCCCAGGGATTGCTGGCGGCAGCGCGCGCCGAGGTGCGGGCCATCCGCATTGAGCCGGAGCTTTACACCTACATCCTGACGATCGCCCGGCAGACCCGCGAGTGGCCGACGCTGCTGCTGGGCGCCAGCCCCCGGGCTGCGCTGAGCCTCATGCTGGTGGCCCAGGCAGCGGCGGCCTTCGACGGACGCGACTACCTGGTCCCCGACGACGTCAAGCGCGCCCTGCAGCCGGTGCTGCGCCATCGTGTGATGCTCAAGCCCGAAGCCGAGTTGGAAGGCTTCGATGCCGACCGCGTCCTGGCCGACGTCGTCGCCGCCGTGCCGGTGCCGCGGCAATGATTTCTCCCTCGCTCCATCCCGGCCCGGTTTGTGCCGCCTGCCAGCAGCGCCGCCGCTGGGCCTTCGGCCTCACGCCGCAGAGCATCGGCCTGCTGCTGCTCGGCTTTGTCTGGCTGATTCCCGGTTTCTGGGATGGGTGGCTGGCCTACGGCCTGCTGGCCTGGGACGCGTTGGTGCTTCTGGCCGCGTTGCTCGACGGCCTCCGTCTGCCCCACCCCGCCCAACTCGTCGCCACCCGCTCCTGGTCGAATGCCCCGGCTCTCGACTCGGAGACCGAAATCGAGCTAACCATCGAAAACCTCGGCCAGACGATTGTCGAGTGCCGGCTGGTGGACGATTTGCCCGTGGCGTTGGTGGCCGAGCCGGTGACTCATCGGCTCACCGCTTTTCCCCGCGTGCCCGCCCGGCTGCGCTATCGCGTCGAGCCCAAGGAGCGCGGCGACTGCGAGACGGGCTGGCTCTATGTGCGCTACCGCTCGCCGCTGGGACTGCTGGAGCGCTGGGCCAAGGCGCCGCTCACCCAGACCGTGCGCGTCTACCCGGCGCTGCGCACCGGCGAAGAGCAGCAAATCTTCCTCGCCCGCAGCCGCCAGATCGACCTGCAATTGCGCCGGGTGCGGCAGCGGGGCCTGGGCCGCGACTTCGAGAGCCTGCGCGAGTACCGCCAGGGCGACGACCTGCGCGACATCTGCTGGACGGCCACCGCCCGCCGCGGCAGCCTGATCACCCGCCAGTACCAGACCGAGCGCAGCCAGCCGGTGTGGATCGTGCTCGACTGCGGGCGGCTGATGCGCGCGCGGGTGGCGCTGACGAAGTCATCGGAAGAATCCCCCGGCATGAAGGGTACGGGCTTCAGCCCCTACATCGACCCAACAAAACCAACGCGGGCCTTAGCCCCCGAGGAGTGCGTCCACTCCAAGCTGGACCACGCCTGCACCACCGCCGTCGCCCTGGCTCAGCTTGCGCTCTTTTCCGGCGACCGAGTGGGCCTGCTGGCCTATGGGCAGGGGATCCAGCAACGGCTCTTGCCCGGACGCGGCGCGGCCCATCTGCGGCAGTTGATCGAGGCGCTGGCCCAGATCCAGGCTGAGGAGAGCGAGGCAGACCACCTGCGCGCCACGGCGGTGCTGGAGCGGCTGCAACCGCGCCGCTCGCTTGTCCTCTGGGTAACGGACCTAGCCGAAACCGCCATGCGCCCCGAGGTCATCGACGGCGCCACGCAACTCTTGCGCCGCCACGTGCTGCTCTTTGTCGCCATGGCCCAGCCGGAGGTGGAGCACATCGCCCAGGCACGGCCCAGGAATGTGGAGCAGATGTTCCGCGCTGCCGCCGCGCAGGAGATGGCCGGACGTCGCGAGCTGCTGCTGGCGCGGCTGCACGAGCAGGGCGCGCTCACCCTGGACCTCAATCCCGATGCGCTGACTTCGTCGGTGTTGAATCAGTATCTGGCAGTGAAAGAGCGGGCCATTGTGTAGGCCGCCGGGAGCTACCAGAACGAACATGCCACCAAGCGCGGCGGGCCGGCGTGGTTGTCCAGAATTTGCGTGCGCAGCACAGCTTCCATGTTGAGCCGCTGCCAGTTGCGCGGGGCGTGTGCCGCCAGTTCGGCAGTGCGCACCGGGTCGAGCAGAAACTGAGCGGCGGCTGCGGTGCCGTTGGCGCCCAGTCCGGCTACCACCAGAACCGGGCGCCCGGTGGTCTGGTCGAAGATGCGGGCCACAATGGCGTAGTCTTCGCTGGCGCTGCCTGCGGATGGCGCCAAGTCCACATGCCAACCGCCCTGCTCCGGGTGGTTCCGGTCCTGGATGGCAAATACATAGCTGTTGGGCAACTGGGCGAAGTGGTAGCGCAGCGAGTCGGTCACGCGCATGGTCCATACGTTGTCCAGGCCCCCGATCAGCACGCTGGCTCCGCGCTGCAGGTCGGGATAAGTGGCCTGGGTTGAAAGCTCCAGGGCATATGGCTTGTTGTGCTGCGCCAGGAAAGCCACAATGCCCGACTGGGCCTGGATGTCGCGGTAGTTGACCATCTCGCCCATGCGCAGCAGCGCCACGATAGCGCCGGGTTGGCCGCCGGGCAGTTCTCGCGTTTGGTTGAGGCTTGCGGAGAGATCGGCCACAACCAAGCGCACCTGGCCCGGCTCAGCGAGGATGGGCGCCCAGAGCTGGCGGTCGGCGGCCTGGGCGGCCTGGATGGATTGCCACCAGAACAGCGCTCCTCCGGCCAAGACCAGCGCTGCCGCGACGGCCGCCAGCAACGGAAAGCGGCTCTTGAATTCCGCCCGAGCAGTCTTGGCCGTTACTCCAACGGCTGGCTGGGCGGGCGCGGCCTGGGATTCTGTCTCGCCGCCCTGGTGAAATCCGTCGCTCCCAGTCCAAGCCGGCGGCGTGCCTTCTGGCCTATGGGCCAGTTCGCTGCTGGGATGCGTTTCGCCGCCCGAGAGACGAAAAACCGGCACATAGCTGCCCGGACGAAGGTCGATCTGCAATTCGCCGGCGTGTTCCGTCTGATGGTAATACTGCGCTATCCGCTTGCGAATCTCGCTGGCCGTCAGCCGCACCACGGTGTCCTGGTTGGTGTCGTAATCCGCCGGGCGATGAAAGACCGTTACACCCAGCAGGCGCTCCTTCAGCATGTCTTCGTTGCCGCTCAGCGTCTGTTCCACCAGGTAGCGGAGCATATTGGGATAGCGCTTGCTGTTGCGGAAGAGTGGATGCCCCAGCATCCGCTCCAATTGGCTGAGGACGGCCTTCCTCTCCTCCTCCGCCCTGGGAATCCAGTCGCCGGGATGTTGTTCTGCTTCCATGGTTTGGTTGCGCATGTCGGCTACCCGCTTGGAGTGCGGTCTGAGCCGCAGTTTTCCTCACCGATTAACGTAGCATACGTGCCGCGCACCGGGACTGACAAAACGCCAAACAGCAACAGCAGATGGGGTTAAGCCGCGCTCTGCCTGCCATCCGGTGCTGCACACCGTAGCAACCTTGCGCCCAGGCCCCCTGTCTCCTTACCATCAGGCCCGGATTGATTGCGCCTTCCGGAGCCACGCCAAAACTTGTCCCAAGCAGTGCCAGACCAGGCTCCCGGCCCGCAATGCCCCACAGAGAGAGGCGGATTATTGTGATGACGCTATCGAATTGCCGGAGCCGCGCCCTAGGCGCGCTTGCTCTGGCTGCAGTTTTTGTGACGGCCCCACTGGCTGTGGCCCAGTTCCCTTGGATGCAGCAGCCCAAACACTATCCCTGGTCGGACGCCAGCCTTTCGCCCGACGTGCGCGCCGATCTGGTGGTGAAGGAACTCACCCTCGACGAGAAAATCTCCCTGCTCCACGGCCAGGGCATGCCCTTCTTCGTCAACGCGCCGTCGGATTCCAACGGCGGAGCAGGCTATTCCAACGCCATTCCCCGCGTGGGCATTCCTGCCATTCAGATGGCGGATTCGGCCTACGGCGTAACCCGCGGGCAGGCCGCCGGACGCTATTCGACGGCGCTGCCCAACAATCTGGGCGCGGCTTCGGCCTGGGATCCGCAGGCAGCCTTTGAATACGGAGCCTTGATCGGCCGCGAACTGCGCGACCAGGGCTACAGCATGTCGCTGGGCGGGGGCGTCAATCTGCCCCGCGAACCGCGCAACGGCCGCACCTTCGAGTACCAGGGCGAAGATCCGCTGCTGGCCGGCATCCTCGTAGGCAACTTCGTCAAGGGCGTGCAGTCCGAGAACATTATCGGCGACCTGAAGCACTATGCCATCAACGACCAGGAGAGCGGACGCAACGCCGTGAACGCCAACATCGACAAGCGTTCGATGCGCGAGACCGACTTGCGCGCCTTCGAGATCGCGCTCAAAATCTCCGATGCCGGCGCCTTCATGTGCTCTTATAACCGCGTGAATGGCGATTTTGCCTGCGAGAACAACTACCTGCTCAACGAAGTGCTGAAGAAGGACTTCCACTTCCAGGGCTTTGTTCTCTCCGACTGGGGCGGGACCCATTCCGCGGTCAAAGCTTCCCATGCCGGCCTTGACCAGGAGCAGCCCGGAAAAGTCTTCTTCGGCGACACCTTGCAGAAGGCGGTCGAGAGCGGCGAAGTTTCGCAGGCCGAAATCGACGAGCACGTGCATCGCATCGTGCGCACCATCTTTGCCTCCGGCTTGTTCGACCATCCCGTGGTAAAGATGGTGCCGGATGTGGAGCGCGGCTATGCGCTGGCTGAGAACATCGCTGAGAAGAGCATCGTTCTGCTCAAGAATG
>Ga0181529_10002184_pt1 | contig 23931 bp, 16 predicted proteins | sample PEATcosm2014_Bin_36_FD_119763 | JGI IMG/M metagenome (GOLD analysis project Ga0181529, IMG submission 119763) | Peatland microbial communities from MTU Mesocosm Facility, Houghton, MI, USA - PEATcosm2014_Bin10_30_metaG | ecosystem: Environmental > Terrestrial > Soil > Wetlands > Peat | place... | reverse complement strand
CCGCCACGCCCACGCCGCCGCCGATTCCCACGCCTACCGAGAACCCGCCGCCGCCCACGAACGCCACCAGCGCCGGCGCGTATACCGGCCGCACCCGCACCACACCCACCGCCGCACCCATGTTGCCGGGGATCCACACCCAGGAGGCGCCCGCGTAGGCCCAGCGGCCATAGTGGAAGGGCGCGAAGCCCCACGGTGCGTCGTCAATCCAGGTCCAGCCCCACGGCGCCACCCAGGCCCAATGCCCGGAGTGGTAGGGAGCCCATCCCGGAGCCACGCCAGTCGGCGCCCACACCATGCCGTAGCGCGGATCCTGCCGCCACACGCCGTACTGGTCCAGATCCTCATAGCCGATCATTTCGCGCGGAACATAGCGCGCCGACACCATGCCGGACTCGCGGCGCTCGCGCGTCTGGCACCACTGGTCGAAGCTGTCGGGCAGGGGCGCGGGCAGCATTTCGGGATTCACGTTGTCCTGACCCGCCAAACGGACGCTCTGTCCCTGATTGAGCGGAAGCTGCGTGGCGCCGGCGCGGATATCGGCCGCGCCCAACATGACGGTCGCCATCGTAACAGCGGTGTCGCCCTGCGTCGAGATGCGGTAGTCGCCGGGACGGCGCAGTGTGATGGCCGAGTTGGGAGTGTCCACTTCGAAGATGTCGCCTTCCTGCAGGAAGCGCACGCGCACTTCGATGGTGCCTTCCGTGAGACTGATCTGCGCCGCGACGTCATCGAGCGCCAGGATCGACAGGGCGGTCATGGAATCCATGCGAATGGCAGTCGAGCCGATGTGCATTTCGGCGCGCGCGGCGGCGTCGGCCCAGAGATGATCGCCGGTCGTCAGCGGATAGTTCAGCGCCGCCGCCGACCAATCCTCCACAGTGCCCGGTCGGAAGGAAACGTTGCCGCTCAGGTAGTTCAGGCGCGCCACGCGCGACGGCGGATCCGCGCCCTGTGCCATCGCGGCCACCGACGCCGCGGCCAGAAGAAGTATTCCATATCCGGTTCTGCGTATCATGATTTCCCGACCTCCATTACCATCTAACACCTTGGATCCTTAGCCTTCACACGCAGGTTACATTAATTTTCAGCAAGAATCCAAGGCCATAGCGGCTGAATTCGGCCAAAACGGCTGGAAAGGGCCAAAAGCCGCGGCGCCGCGCTCAATCTGGGGCAAGTCCTTGGCCGATGACGACGCGACTCCGCGCGAAGAACGCCCATCCCCGTCTTGGTTTTATCCGCCTTCATCCGCGTTCATCAGCGGCCAATGACAAGTGTCCGCCCCTGACTGCCGGCCCCCCGCATAAAGCACCGCGGTCCCTCCTGAAGTCAGCGGCTATTTCGCCATGTACACGAATCTCACTACGAACAGGGCGGTCAGCACGTACATCAGCCAGTTGACCTGGCGGAATTTGCCGCGGATGAGTTTGATCGCTGTGAATGCCGTGAATCCGAAGGCCAGGCCGTTGGCGATGCTGAACGTCAGAGGGATGGTCATCATGGTCAAAAACGCCGGCACGGCGATTTCCGCGTCGTGCCAATCGATCTCAGCCACTACCCCGGCCATCAGGCTGCCCACCAGGATGAGCGCGGGAGCGGTGGCGGCGGCGGGAATCGCTCCCACCGCGGGCGCCAGGAACAGAGCGGCGGCGAAGAGCAGTCCCGTGACTATGGCGGTGACACCGGTGCGTCCGCCCGCCGCGACACCAGCCGCGCTCTCGATATAGCTCACCACGGTCGACGTCCCGGTCAGCGATCCCACCACCGTGGCCGCGGCATCGGAGAGGAGAATGCGGTTCACGCGCGGAATCTGGTGGGCCCGGTCGAACAGGCCGGCCTTCTTGCCGACAGCCACCAGGGTCCCGATATTGTCGAAAAGGTCGATAAAGAGAAAGACGAAGACGATCTCCAGGAATCCCAGTCCGAAGGTGGCGCGCACGTCCAGTTTGCCGGCGGTGGCGGCCAGATCGGCCAGGCGGTACGGCTGCGGCGCCCATTTCACAATCCCGGTCGCCAGGCCCAGCGCGGTGGTGGCGAGGATGCCGATCAGCATGGCGGAGCGTACGCGCCAGGCCATCAGGGCGGTCATCAGCAGCAGTCCGAAAATCGCCAGCGCGGTGTTCTTGTCGGTCAGGCGGCCGAGGGTCACGGTGGTCGCCGCGTCGGGGACAATGATGCCGGAATTGCGGAATCCGATGAAGGCGATGAACAGGCCGACGCCGGCGGCCACGGCCGAGTACAACTCCCAGGGAATCGCCGAGAGGATGAGCTGGCGCACGCCGAGCAGCGTGAGCACGAAGAAGGCGACCCCGGAGAGAAACACCGCGCCCAGCGCGGCCTGCCAGGGGATGTGCATCCCCAGCACCACCGAGTAGGTGAAGTAGGCGTTCAATCCCATGCCGGGCGCCAGCGCAATGGGGTATCGCGCGAATCCGCCCATGAGCAGGCTGCCGACCGCCGCGGACAGACAGGTGGCGGCGGTGACCGCGGCCAGCGGCATTCCCGTCTGGTGAAGGATGGAGGGGTTGACGAAGATGATGTACGCCATCGTCATGAAGGTGGTCAATCCCGCCAGGATCTCGGTCTTCCAAGTGGCGTCCAGCCGGGCAAACTCGAAGTACCGCTCCAGAGTTTCGCGCATGGCTCTCCATTGTAGCCGCCGGTACGCGCCTTTCCGCGCATCATTCGGACGCCGGGTTCCCTGGCAGCCGTTCCGCGTGCACTAGAATAGAGGTTTGCTGCAACACGTGAAAGACGCGCTGATCGCGTTCGGACCGCTGGGAGTCTTTCTGTTGGCCGTACTCGATTCCTGCGGAGTGCCGCTCCCGGGCGCGATGGACGCTTCGCTGGTGTATGTCGCCTGGCATTCGCCCGCGCTGGCGTATTGGACTGCGTTGATGGCCGTGCTGGGGTCGCTGTGCGGGAACATCGGACTCTTCCTGGCCGCGCGCCACGGCGTGCGGCGCTTCGTGAAGCCGCCGGATCCCGACAAACCGCAGAAGTTCCGGCAGTGGTTCGCGCGCTATGGGATGGTGACGGTGTTCATTCCCGCCCTGCTGCCGGTTCCGCTGCCCATGAAGCCGTTCGTGATCTCCGCCGGGGTCATGCATACACGCTTGGGCGAGTTCCTGGCGGTAGTGCTGGTGGCCCGGTTCGTCCGCTATTTCGGAGAAGCGTACCTCGGGGTCCGGTTGGGCGAGGATGCGCAGGGGTTCCTCATCCGCAACGGGTGGACGCTCACGGGAGTCGCCCTGGCCCTGGCATTCGCCCTGTTCGCGTTGATCCGGTTCAACGACCGGCGCCGCCCGGCGTCTCTCTAAGCCAATCATGCCCAAACGGATTGCCATTGTGGAAGACGAAGCCGAGCTGGCTTCGCTGATTGAATACAACCTCACGCATGGCGGATTCCACGCCCAAATCTGGCGCGGCGGAGAAGGCGTGCTGAAGGGTCTGGAGCAGTGGAAACCGGACCTGATTCTGCTGGACGTGATGCTGCCGGAAGTGGACGGGTTCGAACTATGCCGGCAGATCCGCCGATCGTCGCTGCTGGGCCGGACGCCGGTGTTGTTTCTGACGGCCCGTGCGGACGAAGTGGACCGCGTCCTCGGCCTGGAAATCGGCGGCGACGATTACATGACGAAGCCGTTCAGCCCGCGCGAGCTGCTGGCGCGCGTGAAGGCCCACCTGCGCCGCGGCGAGAGGGACGCCGAGCCGGAGGCGCAATCGATCGGCCCGTTCCGCCTCGATCCCACCGGACGCCGCGTTTTTCTGAAAGACAAAGAGCTGGAATTGACGTCGACGGAGTTCAACCTGCTGGAGTTCTTCCTCACCCATCCCGGCCACGCCTACAGTCGCGAGCAGCTTCTCGAAGCGCTGTGGGGCGAACAGCGCTACGTGACGCCGCGCACCGTGGACGTGCATGTACGACGCCTGCGGGAGCGGATTGAAGAGCAGCCCGAGGAACCCCGTCACCTGGTAACGGTGCGCGGTTTCGGATATCGCTTCGAGGAGTGAGGCTTTTTATGTGGGGCAGGTCTTTAACAGTCGTTAACCTGCGGCCGATTGTCAAATCGGCCTGCCCGATGCGCAGTGCGGGTCCGCCCCACGCTCGGGCGCTCAGTGCGGCAGGTCAACCTGCCGCAGGCTGTCAACCCGCCTGCCCCGCCGATCTACGCGAAACCCGCCCCACTACCGTAAAGAGATCTCCCTTGCATTCGGTCCCGCTCGATACTAGAATTCCTAGATTGTAATCAAGTAGTGAGCCGACAGCCTTTATTATGGCGGCGGCGACAAAGGTTCGAACGATCGCTTTCACGGGACGCTCTTCCTTTTCCGGCTGGATGCCGGCGATGGACTACAGTGTGAGCCAAATCCAAAAGCGCGGATCAGCAAAATGGTAACGGCGGCACTGGAGGCTTAACGATGTCCTATAAAGCGAGGAACGCGACCGGCCGGCATACCGTACCGGCGATTGCCCTGGTTCTCTGCGCGGCCCTTCTGCCGGCAGTGTTCGCCGAAAAACACACTCCCGTCCACAAGGTACCAGACGGGTCCAAAGTCTACATCGCTCCCATGGAAAACGGGCTCGACGGATTCATTGCTGCCGAAGTCCTGAAACAGAAAATCCCCATTCTGATCGTAACCGAAGAAACCGCGGCAGATTTTGTCCTCACGGGAGCATCTCTGAAAGCGGATGACCATTGGTACAACGTCGTGTTCGGCGGCAAAGACAAGAATGAAGGCAACGTCCGACTGCTCGATACCAAGGAAAAAGTACTCATCTGGGCCGGCGAGGCCGGAGATCGGTCGCTCTGGTGGGGCAACCTGAAGCGCGGCGGGCAGCGCAAAGTGGCGGACCGGATCATTCGCCAGATGAAGAAAGATTTGTTCTTCTAAACCCGAAAGCGGCAAACCAAACCGACGGCTTACAAACGAGCCTCAAGATGAAAACAATAACTTTCATCCTTGCCTTTGCAAGTTGCCTGCTCGTCGGCGCAGCCGGATGCGCGAAGCCTAAGCAATCATCCGCAATTTCCCCTTGAGCTCGCAGGAGTGTACGTCGCTGCGCGATCAATCGACAGCGCCCTGGCAGTCGGCGTTAACTATTCGGACTTCTCCGGCCTGGTCCGCAGCCCCTCGCGCGAAATCGTCCTCGCTTCCGACCGGCTGAAATACGATCCAACTGCTTCTGTCTCGATGATCCCGGCCCTCAAGGCCTATCAAGATCTGCTCTCAATGTACAAAGATAGTGAAGAAGTCTGGAATCTACAAATCAATGAAAAAACGTACGACCCGAGCTGCGGCTCCCCGCGGTGAGATACGGCCTCTCGCCTACCCTCAATTCCACACCCGGCATCGAAGCGCTCCGACAGGCCATCTGGCGCCAAGCCACCGAGCTACAGGAGGAGCAGGTCCCCTCGGTGCCGGCTCCTCAAACTGAGCCACCACCCCCTACCGCATCCCCTCCACCACCATAATATTGCTCCCCGAAAAATCCGTCTGCCCAAAGATCACCCGTCTTCCATCCAGCGACGCACAGAAATCCGGCGTGGCCGGATCGACCCTCCGCGCAATCGACCCTACCGCTTCCGTTCGCCTCGTCGCCAATCGGTATAGATAAATTGTCCGCTGCGCCCCCTGCAGATCCGCGTAGTAGATCCCCGCCTGGCTCACCGACCACCACCCGTGCGACACCCCGTCCAGCAGTTTCACCGCGCTCCCGCCCGCCGCCGCCATCTCCCACAGCTCGTTCGCATACCGGTTGCGAATAAAAAAGATCCGCCCCCCGTCCACCGACTCCGCCGCTTCCCACCCCCCATCCTGCGTCACCTGCACCGCCTCCGATGGCGGCACATTCGTCTGCCTCGACGGCACTTTCCAGATCTCGTACCGCCCCGTCAGATTCGCTCCGAAGTAAATCCACTTCCCGTCCCGCGACCAGTTCGGCCTCACCGTCTCGCAATCCCAATTCACCACCAGCCGCGGCGGTCCCCCATCGAGCGACAACGCATACACCCGGTGGTGCCCCACGCCCGCCACGTCGAACACGATTTCGCGGCTGTCCGGCGCCCATTTCGGCGATCCCGGCGGCTTGTCCGATGCCCCAAACGTTGTGATCGCCACTGGGTGCGACCCGTCCGAAGCTGCCTGCCACAACTCCTCCGGCCCACCCCGGTTCGACACGAACACCATCGATTTCCCATCCGGCGAGAGCTGCGGGCTCCCGTTGCGGCTGCTCGACGACAACATCCGCGACGCTTCCCCGTTCGGCGCAGTCATGCTATAGAGGTTGAGAATCGTCTGGTTTCTCTGATAGGCGAGGATCAGTTTGCCCGCTTCCCGGCCAGACGCAGGTCTGCGCGCCACCGCCGGAAACGTCCCGTTCTCGCCCGCTCCCGCCAGCGCCACCAGCTTCGCGTCCGGCTCGTCCACCCGCAACCGCGCCAGACCCCATCGCCCGCTCAGGTACGTCGATACCACAATGTCGCGATCCGACAACCATGCCCAGCCGTGGATCGGCAGGCTGCTCGAAACCGCGCGCGGCGCCTGTCCCCCCTCCGCCGGAGCCGCAAACAGCGCGAACTGCGATTTGTCGTTGGGACGCCTCGCGAACACGAACGTCCGTCCGTCCGGCGAAAAACCAAACGGTATGAAGCTGTAGATCGCCGCTACTGGCGCCGCCATCTGCCGCTTCTCCCCCGTCTTCACCGACAACGACCACAGCGCGCTTGCTTCCGCATTCGACTGCCGGTCCCCGTACAGCAGCGCGCTTCCGTCCGGCGTCCACGTCACGCTGAATCCCAGTTCCTCGCCCAATTTTCGCGCCGCACCGCCCCGCGCCGCCACCACCATGATGTCCCGCTGATGCCGCACATACGCGATCCACGCGCCGTCCGGGGACCAGCACGGAAAGTCCGAACCCGCCGCGTCGAACGTCAGCCGCTGCACGTCGCCGCCACGCACCGCCGCCACGTAAATGTCCGCCTTGGAGTTCGCCACGCCATCCCAGACGTACGCCACCTGCGTCCCATCCGGCGATACTGCCGGGTGCTCTTCATTGCCCGCATTGCTCGTCAAGGGCGTCACCCGCAAGAGCGTCCCCTCGTCGCCATGCGTGGCGTTGCGCTGCACCATCGGGCTCACCAGCCACGCCGCCGCCGCCATCAGCACCGCAATCGCCGGAAACAGCCACTTCCGAATCGGGCGCGGCCGCGCGGGCGCCGCCGCCGCAACCGCATTCAGCGACGCCGGCTGCGGTTCGCCGTCCGCCGCCTTAGGCGACGGAAACTCCATCTGCACCGGCGCGATGAAACGGTACCCCCGACGCGGAATCGTCTCCACAAACCGCGGATTCGATGCCGTATCGCCCAGCACCTGCCGGATCTTCTTCACCGCCGTGCTTAGCCCGGCGTCAAACGCCACAAACGTGTCCGCCGGCCACAGCTCGCGGTACAGATCGTCGCGCGTAACAATCTCGCCCGCCGACGCCAGCAGGCGAATCAGCAGCCGCATCGGCTGCTCTTGCAGTTTCAGCCGCACGTCCCCGCGGCTCAGCTCCAGCCGGGCCGGATCCAGCCGGAAAAGGCCGAAGCTGTACACCAGCACCGATTTCTTTCCCTGCGCCGCCCGCTCCGCCATCTGTCCTTCTCGCAAACTCGATTCGGCTCAGTATAGCCCAGTACCCATCGCAGCCGGGTGAACAGTTCATGCCGTTCCGTAACTCACCGTTCTTTGTTGCAGTTGGCAGTTCAGACCGGGGTTCAACGCGAGTTCCGCACCAGTTCTGGCCCGGTCTATGGCGGTCATCTCGGCTCCCGCCGTACCCTGCCATCCATGACCATTTCCAGCGTCCGCTTCACCGTGCTTCTGGCCGCCAGCGCACTCCTGGCCGCGCCCCAACCGCCCACCGTCAACCGCCATGCGATGCTCCCGTCTCCCACCGCCCATGCCGCGCGCGGCGGCGACATCGCGGTCGCCAACCAGGGCAAGGTCGCCCTCTGGCACAACGGCCAGGTCGAAATCTGGAATGGCATCCCCAACCCCGTCGCCATCGCCTTCGCCGCTCCCGATCGCGCCGGCGCGCCCCTAGTCTTCGTCGCCTCCGACGACGGCCGCATCTTCCTGCTCGGCAGCGATCATATAAAGGAGGTCGCTTCCGGCCGGCGTATTTCCGCCCTCGCCACCGGCGATTTCAATCGCGATGGCATCGCCGACCTCGCCGTCGCCTGGCCCGACTCGGGCTCCGTCGGCATCTTCTTCGGCACACCCGAGGGCCAACTCCGCCTCGGTGGTACATTCCCCGTCGGCGCTTCCCCCAGCGCCCTCGCCGTCGCCGACTTCAATCGCGATGGCATCGCCGACCTCGCCGTCGCCAACCTCGGTAGCAACGACGTCACCATCCTCACCGGTCTCCCCACCGGCGAGTTCCGCACCGCCGCTACCATCCCCGCCGGCCACGGACCCTCCGCCCTCGCCGTCGCCGATTTCAATGAGGATGGCGTCTCCGATCTCGCCGTCTGGAATCGCTTTGATGCCACCGCGCAGCTTCTCCTCAGCGATACCCGCGGCGAGTTCCACCCCGGCCCCGCCATTCCCGGCGTCGCCACCATCGCCGCCGGCCGCCTCCTCGGCCGCCATGCCGACCTGCTGGTGGCCGGCGCCGACGGCCGGCTCCGACGCCTACCCGGCATGGGCAACGGTTCGTTCACTACCGAAGAGACCCTGCTCCAATCGGGCGCGCCCGGCGCCGTGGCCATCGGCGATTTCCAGGCCGCCGGACACTCTTCGGTGGCCATGGTCGAAATCTCCGGCGCACTCACCCTGCTTCCCGCGCAAGGCGCCGTCTCCCTGCCGCAGTCGGGCTCCTGCCCCGCCGCCGCCGTGACAGTCTCCCTCTCTCAGTACACCGTCACGCAAGCCGCCGGCACCGATTCCATCACCATCACCGGCCTGCCCTCCTGCGCCTCCTGGACCGCCTCTCCCTTCGTCACCTGGATTCACGTCACCTCCGCCGCTTCCGGCAACGGCGCCGCCACCATCTCCCTCAGCTACGATGCCGACCTGGCGCTCGACCGCGCCGGAACCGTGGTGGTCTCGCTCGAGTCCGGCGGTTCCACCCTCAATCAGGTCGGCCTCACCATCACCCAGGACGGACCCGGCGGCACCGGCACACTCTCCCCAACCTCCAACTCCTGCCCCGGCTCACCCGTCAGCATGGCGCCCCAACCGCAAACCGAGGACCCCGGAGCCGGCAACGACGCCATCGCCATCGTCGGCCTTCCCGCCTGCGCCACATGGACCGCCGTGTCGCAGTCGAGCTGGATTCACATCGCGCCCGCCAACGCTTCCGGCAACGGAGCCGGAAGCATTCCCTTCAGCTACGATGCCAACCTGGCGTCCACCCGCACCGGAACCGTGGCCATCACCATCTCCGTCGCCGGCTCTCCCTCCACTCCCGTCACTCAGACCATCACCCAGGCCAGCCCCGGCTACGTAGTGGCGCCCATATCCAGCCCGCGCGTCACCGGCCTGACCCTCCCGCTCGCTGCCGCCGTCGACCCCACCGGCAATGCCTATGTTGCCGACGCCAGCGCCGGCGTCGTGGTGCTCGCGCCAGCCGATGGCAGCGTTCCCAGCGTCATCGCCACCGGTCTGCAGCAACCGGCCGCCGTGGCTGTCGACGGTTCCGGCGACGTCCAGGTGGCCACTGCCACAGCCGTCGCCCCGCTGGTGTCGGCGTCTTCGCCCGTCCCCGCTCCCGCCGTTGGGCTGCCCACCGCCGTGGCGTACGATGCCCTCGGCAACCTCTACATCGCCGACAACTCCACCCAGACCGTGAAGAAGTACGTCCCCTCTACCGGCGTCACCACCACCGTCGTCACTGAGCCCGGCACCGTCGACGGCATCGCTGTCATGCCCGATGGCAGTCCCGTCGTCCTCGACAAGACCCGCCAGCTGGTCATCGAATACGCCTCCGGGCAGGCCCCCGAGACGCTGCTCACCGGAGCGTTCAACGGCGTCTCCGCCGACGCCTCCGGCAACGTCTTTGCCACTCGCAGCGACGGCTCGGGCGTCGCCAAAAGATCGCCCGATGCCGGCGGCAGAGTCGGCGGCACGGTGAACATCGCCGTGCCCAATTTGAGCAACCCCAACGGCATCGCCGTGGACAGCAATCGCAATCTTTACATCGCCGATACCGGCGGCGGCTCACTAGTGGAGCTCGAGCTGGTGTATGTCAATGCCCAGCCGCAGTCGGTGGGATCCGGCGCTACCGCCGGTGCGCTGGCTCCGGTCCTGCCCGTCACTGCCTCGGTCGCGGCGCAGAGCGATTCCCCCTGGCTCACCCTTCCCGCGCCCACCGCCGGCATCGTCAACTACCAGGTTGCCGCCAATTCCAGCGCCCAGCCGCGAACCGCGCACATTGCCGTTCTTAACCAGATCGTCACCGTCACCCAGAGCGCCGACACCGCCGTCGCCATTGCCGTCAAAGCCGGGTCGGGTCAATCCGTCACCGTCGGTGCATCCCTCCAACCCCTCCAGGCGATCGTCACCGATGCTTCCGGCAACCCCGTGAGTGGCGTCACCGTCACGTTCCTTTCCAGCCAAACCGCCGTCACCAACAGCCTCGGCATAGCCGCACTGTCGGGCATCACCGCGCCCACGCTGGCCGGCCCATTCACCGTCACCGCTTCCGTCGCCGGCGTCACGCCAGTCGCGACGTTCTCGGAAACCGCCGTCGCCGGACCGCCCAATCACGTCATCGCCAGTTCCGCCCAGTCCACTCCCGCCGGGACCGCGTTCCCGAACGTGCTATCCGTCACCGTCGCCGACTCCTATGGCAATGGCGTTCCCGGCCTTCCCGTCACCTTCGCCGCTCCCTCCTCGGGTGCTTCCGTTGCATTCGCGTCAAGTCCCGGCGTAGTCACCAATCTCGCGGGCCAGGCCAATTCGCCCTCGCTCCACGCCAATCCCATCGCCGGATCCTATACTGTCGTCGCCACCGTCTCCGGCCTTCCGCCGATCTCATTTTCCTTGACGAATACCCCCGCCCCCGGCGCTCTGACGCTCGCCTACCCATCGCTGGCCAATGCGCCGCTCACCCTGGTCGGTTCAGCCAGCTTTGTCCAGAATGGCCTATCCCTCAGTGGCCCCGGGGCACAGCCCGGACCGGCAGCCGCATGGACCGCCCCCTTACCCACCAGCCAGGGCTTCGATACCACATTCCAGTTCCAGTGGCCCAGCCAGACTCCATCTTTCGCTCTTACGATACAGGGCCAGGGAACCGCCGCCGTTGGCGGGGACGGAGCCGCGGGCGGCGGATTTCTGGGAATCCAGCCAAGCCTCTCAATCGTCTTTGAAAACCTCACCGGGGTCGTCGTGCGGGCGCTTATCCAGACCGGCCCATCATCCAGGGAAACCCCGGCGGTTGCCGATTTGCCCTCCGCGCCTTCCGGGACAGGCACGGCTGAAGTCGCCTATGACCCGGGCAGCCAAACCGTCAGCGTCTGGCTGAATTCCGTGCTCCAGTTCTCCGCGCCAGTCGGCACCCTCTTCCAGCAAATGCCCGTCGCGTCTTTCGGCTTTACAGGCCAGTCGACGTCGACCCCGACGATCATCCTCTCGTCCACCACTCTGTGTCTCGGCCAGCACCCCACCCTGACGGCGCTCTCCGGCGGGGGACAAACCGCCGTCGCCGGCAATGTTCTGGGATCGGTATTCCAGGTCGCCGTGGCGGCTCCGGCGGGATCTCCCGCCGGTATCCCCGTCACCTTCGCCCCGCCCAGTTCGGGACCCTCCGGAGCGTTTCTCGGCAACCCCACCGTGGTGAGCGATGCATCGGGAATCGTGTCATCGCCGCGCTTTGTCTCCGATGAGGCGCCTGGGTCGTTCACTGTTTCCGCCAGCGCCCCCGGATCGGCAGTCGTCACTTTCCCCGTCACGACAGTTGCGCCTCCTACCCCGCCGATCTCCTATCCGCAATTCACCGCCGGAGATCCCACGCTGACCTTGGACGGGGCCGCATCCGTCCAAAGCAACTCGCTGCTGTTGGGCAATAGTTCCGCCAACCAAGCGGCCGCCCTCTGGTTGGCTACGCCCCAGTATGTCAGTACCGGATTCTCGGCGTCCTTGCAGTTTCAAATCGCTTCCCCCAGCGAAGGAATCGCTTTCGTCATTCAGAATTCCTCCGCCAATGCGCTCGGCGGCATCGGCGAAAATCTGGGCTTCGGCGGCATCTCTAACTCCCTGGCCGTGAAGTTCGACACCCACCAGGACCTCGACCTGGGAGAACCGGCAATCGAAAACGTCGGCATCTTCACCCGCCTCGACCAGCCCAATAGCGCCAATTGGGCCGATAACCTGGCCTCCTCCACAGCCCCCGTGGTGATGGACGATAACACCGTTCACACCGCCTTCCTGTACTACGATCCACCCAGCGGAACCCTCGTGGTCACGGTGGACGGAAAGACCGCCGCCCTGGCCAACGTCTCCAGCTTCTTCTCCGATACCACGGCTCTGCCCAACGGCGTCGCCTGGGTCGGACTCACCTCCGCTGCCGGCAACGGCTTCAACCCGCCCCACGTTCTGACCTTCTCGTTCACATCCAACGGAGCCCCGCCGTCTCATCCCGGCATCGGCGGCCCGCCGATGACTCTCGTCGCGCCCGCCTCGCTCTCGGTCGCGGCGCTGCAATTGACCGCCGGCGCAGTTCCTTCCGCCGGCGCCGCCTGGACGCCGTCCCCGTTCCCAGTGAGCCAGGGATTCGTCTCCGCTTTCCAGTTCCAGATCGCGAAACCCAGCGAAGGGTTCGCCTTTGTCATCCAGAACTCGTCCCCCACCGCCGTCGGCGCCAGCGGCGGTTCCGCGGGCTTCGGCGGCATTCCCAACAGCCTCGCTGTGAAGTTCGATACCAACCCATCGTCCGCTCTGGCCGCTCCGTTCTACCAGACCGCCGGCATCTTCAGCAACTTCGCCGGCGCCAACAGCGCCAACTGGTCGTATCAACTCGCCGCCTCGCCCGCCGCCCTGACGCTCGACGATGGCCTGGTCCACAACGCCCTGGTAGTCTACAACCCATCCACCGGCATCCTCAGCGTAACGGTGGATGGCGCGCTGGCCGCGTCCGCCAATGCTTCGGCCTTCTTCGGCAACACCTCCATCCTGCCGCAAGGCCTCGCCTGGATCGGCTTCACGTCGTCCACCGGCGTCTCCGAAACCGGTGCCGCGCTGGTGCTCTCCTGGGTCTTCGAAAATCCCAATCCGCCGCTTGAGATCTCGGGTGGTGGGTCCGATCAGTTCACCATGCTGGCAGCCTCCGGCGCCTTGACCAGCGATTCCGCATGGCTGTCCATCGCGTCCCAGACCAGCCCCGTTTCGTTCACCTTCCAACCGAATGCCGCCACCGCGCCGCGCACAGCCACGCTCTCGCTCGCCGGCTTCCCCATCCGCCAGGTCACCCAGGCCGGTCTCCCCGCGTCTCTCACCGCGGTCAGCGGCGGTGGACAAGCCGCCGTTGCCGGCTCCAGTTTCCCGGCGCCGCTGATCGTACAGGCCAAGGACGCGGCCGGCAATCCCGCGGCCGGAGTGACCCTGAATCTCACCGTCACTCCCAATTCGCCGGGAGTCGCCACCACCGCCGTTACCGACGCCACCGGCACGGCAACCTTCGCGGGCGTCAAAGCTCCCACCGTGAGCGGCGCCTACACCATCACCATCGGAGCGCCCGGCACAGCCACGCCGGTCACGTTCCTCGAGAGCGTCACCGCCGGACCAGCCCTCACCATCCTGCAGTCCGCCCTGCCTTCGTTGACCGCGGGCGTCCCGGGCATGGCCACCTTCCAGTTTGTAGACGTGTACGGCAATCTGGCGAACGGCGGCGTCGTCCAGTTCGCGACGGTGCCCGGCCCCACCGGAGCCACGGCGTCGCTGGCGTCCGCCAGCGTGACCGTGGGCACCACCGGCCTGGCCATCGCGAACCTCACACCCATCGGCATCGGGACCTTCACGCTGGCGGTCACCGTTGGCGGCGTCTCCACGCAGTTCACGATGACCACCTTCGGAGGAGCCGCTACCCAGATCGCCCTGCCCACGGTGTCCAATGGAACCGCCGGCACGGCCATCGCGCTCCAGGTGTTGCTCAAGGACCAGTTCGGCGACATCACCGGCGTCGGCGTCTCCTCCGTTTCGCTCGCCAGTTCTCCCGCCGGATTCACCGCTTCCGCCACTCCCGTAAATGGCGTCGCCACCTTCAGCGTCACGCTCACCGCCGCCGGCAGCTACAAGCTCACCGCCAGCGCCGCCGGTCTATCCAATGTGAGCACCAACTCCTTCACCATCGCCCCCGCTGCCGCCGCAACCTTGACGGCCTCCGGCGGCGGCGGACAGACCTCTACCGTGGGAACGCCCTTCGCCGCGCCCCTATCGGTGACCGTGGCTGATTCCTTCGGCAATCCCGTCAGCGGTGCGGCCGTCACCTTCGCCGGTCCGGCGCCGGGCGGCGCCACCGCCACACTTAGCGGCGCGTCTAGTTCGCTCGGTTCCGCCGGCATCCAGGCCGCCGCCAACACCGTCGCAGGGTCCTACACCGTCACCGCGACCCTCGGTTCGCTGAGCGCGCACTTCACGCTCACCAACACCGCTGCCGCGGCCAGCCAATTGGTCTTCGGCACGGCGCCTCCCGCCGGCGGTTTCGCCGGCACATCGCTCCCCGCCATCACCGTGACCGCGCGCGATTCCTTCGCCAATCCCACCACGCTGTGGACCGGCTCGGCCACGCTCGCCTCCGCTCCCGCCACCGTCAGCATGACAGCGACCCCGGTCAACGGCGTCGCCACCTTCAGCGGCGTGATGTTCGCCAAAGCCGGATCCTATACCCTGACCGCGTCCGAGACCGGGCTGACCTCCGTCACCAGCGGCTCCATCGCCATCGTCAGCGGCGTGAGCCTGGTGGTGACCGACACCCTGTCGCGCGATCCCGCGACCAACGACGTGCTCATCAACCTGACCATCTCCAACACCGGAGGCGCCACCGCAACCGGCGTGCAGCTCACGGCCATCAAGCTCGGCAGCGCCTCGGCCGAAGCGGGCTCGTGGAACTTGGGCGACATCGCCGCCGGAGCCCAAGCCACCCTCACCGCCCGGGTTGCCGCGGCGCTCGCCGGCGCCAGCAATTCCGCGGCTGTCCTGACTGTCACCGGAACCTGGTCCGGCGGCACCGTGACCTCGCAAACCCGGGTGTTGCTGCCCTAACCGAATCCCCTTTCGAACGGAGAGATCCCCATGAGACTCGCTACCCTGCTCTGCTTCTTCGGCGTCGCCTTCGCCGCGCATGCCACCGTGATCGCCATCAGCCTGGACAATACGACGTTGACCGGCCAGCCCGGAGACGTTCTCACCTTCAGCGGCGACCTCACCAACACTACCGCAGCCACGGTCTATCTCACCAGCGCGCAGATCAACCTGGCCGATCCCGACCTCACCGGCGACGGCACGCCCTTCCTGCTGAACGCGCCCATTTCCGTCGGCCCCGGCGGCGACTCCGGCGATTTCGATCTGTTCACCGTCACCATCGCCGACCCGCTCACGCTCTCCGCGGGAACCTACGCCGGCACCATCGATGTCCTCAGCGGTCCTTCGTTCGGCTCGCAGAGTTTCGACGATCAGGTAGGCTTCCAGGTCGACGTGCAATCCGGTTCGAGCGATCCTACACCCGAGCCCGCCACCTTCTTGGGGCCGCTCTTGTTCTTCGCGGGGCTGCTGTGGAAGCAGCGCCGCCGCCTGGCAGGGCTCGCCGCCGTCCTGCCTCTGGCCGCGCAGGATCCCGCCTTCCACGCCGAAACCCGGCTGTCGCTGGTTCACTTTCACGTGGTGCAGGGACAGCGCTACGTCGGCGGCGTCAAGGTGAGCGACCTGGAACTCCTGCAGGATGGCGTGGCGCGGCCCATCACCCTCCTCGGCAGCGGCGGCACGGAGACCGCCGCCACGCCCGTCGAGCTGATTCTGCTGTTCGATGAAAGTCCCAGGGCGATGACTGCCGATCTCCTGTCGCCCCTCCTGTTCCGCGAGCAGTTGCTCGACGCCCTGCCCAACGTGCGCCTGGCGGTCTATGGTTTCACTCGGAGTTTACGGAAGTACACCGATCCCACCCGCGACTTCGAGAAGCTGTCCGCCGCCTTCGAAGCCCTGCGCGCCGGACACCCCACGGGTGAGCTCATCCCGCTCGCCCTGTTCCCCAAACGCAAAGCCGAAAAGGGCGAGACGTGGCTGTATGAAGCGGTGCGCGGCGCGGCCGCTGATGCCGCGCAACGCGAGGAAAAGGTAGTCCGCGACATGCTGGTCTTCTCCGGCGGCCTGGGCAACACTACCGCCGAACCGCGCGACGCCGCCGCCGTATGCGAGGAGGTCGGCATCGAGGTCTACCCCGTTCTCCTCGGCCATCAGAGAGGAGTAGAGCGCTTCGCCCAGCTTGCAGACCTGACCGGCGGCCGTAGCTTCGACCCGCCATCGAGCAATCTGGACAGGATACAGAAGGTGCTCGAAGCCATGGCCGTGCTGGTGCGAACCGAATACGTCGCCGGCTTCTCCCCCGAGCCATCCTCCACCCCGCGCAAGCACCGCATCGAAATGAAGCTACTGAACCCCGCCTTGGGAAAAATCCTCGGCGGCCACCGCGACGCCACCTTCTAGCTGACAGCTCTCCAGGCACCGCGTCGAGCCGCGATCCCTGGAACCGCGAGCGTGAAGCGAGCGGCCCGAGCGAGGCGACACATTCCCTGGGCCCCCGTTCCGCGCACGCTGGACAGTCTGCCGTTCGGGCCGCTCGCTTACGCTCACGATTCCAGGGATCGCGGCTCGACGCGGTGCTCGTTCCGCCTATAATAGAAATGGATCTAAATAGGCGAAATGGTGGTCCTGGAAGGCAGCACGACGGGCCTGGCGGACGCGGCAGCGCACGAGGCGTTCTGCGAACTGGCGCGGAATCTGGCGCCGGAGATGCGGGTGACGTTCCGCTACGCGGCCGGGGAAAGCGCCGTGGCTGGCGAGAAACCGTTCCTGCTGGCGATCGAGCCGGAAGACCTGCCGAGTTACCTGGGCGTCCGCGGGTTCGCGCTGGTGAGCGACGAACCGGAGACGGGCTGCTACCGGATCGCGGTGGCGCGGCGCAGAATGGATCGCGGGCCGGCGCCGGGGCGGGAAGCGCCGCGGTGAATGGGACTACGACGCGCCGGGGGCGCGTTTGCCGAACAGTGCGTCGAGGGCCAGCTTGCCGGGTCCGAAGATCAGAATCAATAAGGATGCGAACAGGTAGGCGTAGGGCGTAGCGCCGGTGAATGTGTTGGGGTCGGAGAAGACGGAGAAGAGCGCGTCGCGGTCTTTGGTGAGGTAGGCGACGAGCATGTCGCCGGCCAGCAGCAGGGCGATGACGCGCGATCCCAGGCCAAGCGCCAGCAGGATGCCGCCGACAAATTCCAGCGCGGAGACAAACGGCGCATTGAAGCCGGGCAGCGGGATTCCGAGATTGGTGAAAAACGTGGTGACGGTATCGAGATGGTGCAGCTTGCCCCAGCCGGTTTCGGCGAATTGCCATCCCCAATAGAGACGCACCAGCAGAAGGAACGGCGATTGCATCGCATTGCCGGCCCGTTCGAGTAGGCTGTAGCAGGCTTCGATCGTTTTACGCATCGGCAGTCTCCCGGGAAACGCACAACCATCCTAACGCAGACCAGGCGGCGAACCACCCCTCGATCTTGGGGCTGAGCTCTTCGGGGCACAGCTCCAGCGATTGGTCGATGGATTTGCCGGCTCGCAGGGCTTGGAGCACGAGGAACTCGACGGGCTTGAGCCGGCGGTAGTAGACGGAACACTCCTTGCGATGAACCGCCAGATAGACGGGCTGCTGGCGGGTGCGGCGGAAACGGCGCGCGAGGGAGCGGCGTTTGTAGCCGCCGACGGCGTTGCTCGCGGCGCCGCGGTCTTCGGTTGCCTGCAGGCGGAAATCGTCGACGGGATAGCGAAGGGCGAGCAGAGAGAGGTGAGGCTGCAGGGCGAGTTTCAGATCGGGACCGGGTTCGAGAAGATCTTCGGGACCGAGCGGTTGCGACTCGGGGCCATCGTAGGCTTGGATGTGCGCCCATTCGAGGCGGGCCATGTCGACGGCGAGCGCGAGGGCGTCGCCGGTGAATTCGGGATGCCGCTCGAGCCAGGCAGTCAGGCGCGATCCGAGATTGCGCATGGTGAAGGATTCGGACGGGCACTCGGTGAGATACGCGCGGGCGAGGCGATGGAAGGCGCGGACGCCGACGACGGCGACGAGGCCGGGGAAATCGTCATACAGGCCGTCGAGGATGCGGCACCAGTAGCTCTGGCTGTAGATGTCGAGGCGCTGGAGGGAGGTGAGACGGGAGTTGGGCTTGATGAGGCAGTTGGCCTCGGCGCGCAATTGGGCGGCGGGGGGCGGGGTCATGAGTGCGGCGGCGACGCGCGATTGCAGCTCGGCGAGCGTCATCGGGAACCTGCCGGTGAGGGCGCGGGGAGAAACTTTTCGGCTTTGCGAGCCTCAGCGTGGACTTCGTCGAAGGAGGGAATGCGGTCGTCCCATTCGAGCAGCGTGGCGGTGGGGCCGATGCGCTGGATGGCGCGGTGGTAGAGCTGCCAGACGGGATCGATGACGGGGTGGTCGTGGGTGTCGAGGATGTAGCGCTGGAACCGGGAGTGGCCGGCGATGTGGATCTGGGCGACGCGTTGGGGAGTGACGGCATCGAGGTACTGGCGCGGGTCGAAGCTGTGGTTCCGCGAGGAGACGTAGATGTTGTTGACGTCGAGCAGGATGCCGCAATCGGCGCGTTCGACGACTTCGTTGAGGAACTCCCACTCGGTCATTTCGGAGACGTGGAACTCGGCGTAGCTGGAGACGTTTTCGACGGCGATGGGGACTTCGAGGAAGTCGCGGGCTTCGCGGATTTTGCGGGCGGTGAGGGCGGCGGCCTCGAAGGTGTAGGGCATGGGCAGCAGGTCGTGAGTGTAGCGGCCGTCGACGCTGCCCCAGCAGAGGTGGTCGGTGAGCCAGGGAGTTTTGGTGCGCTGGACGAGGCGTTTGAGGCGGCGGAGATGCTCGCGATTGAGGGGATCGACGGAGCCGAAGTACATGGAGACGCCGTGTTGGACGACGCGGTAGCGCTCGAGGATGCGATCGAGAACGGCGAGGGGACGGCCGCCATCGACCATGAAATTCTCAGAGATGATTTCGAACCAGTCGACTACCGGTTGGCGCTCGAAGATATGGCTGTAGTGGGGGATGCGGAGGCCGATGCCGATACCGAGGTCGGTATGGCCGTTGAACCGGTTGGCGGGCATAGAGGGATCAAAAAAAATGCGAAATCGGGAACTGACGATGACGCCGTCCCCGAAATCGCGAAATTTGTCAGAGCGAGACGATTAGGACTTCTTCTTGGCGCTGCCGTCGGTGGCGCAGCCGCCCTTGCCGGAGCAGGAGTTCTTGCCCGCGCAGGCGTGCTTTTCGGTGACTTTGGACATGTCGGTTTTGTTCTTTTTGGAACCGTCGGTGGCGCAGCCACCCTTCCCGGCGCAGGAATTCTTGCCGGCGCAGGCGTGCTTTTCGGCCTTGGCGGTGTCGCCCTGGATGCCCGGGGTGGGGCTGGGAGCGGCATTGACGCGAGCTACCGTGCCACCGAGCAGGCCGGTGAATGCAGCGGTGAGGACTAACGATCTCTTCGAAAGTTTCATAAGTTTCTTCTCCTTGTGCGAGTGCGTAGACGGATGAGTTACCCAGGTGTTGAGGCCGGTGGTGTGCCCACCGATCGCCAGACCAGTATACAGGAGAATCGCAAGTCTCTTCGCCGGCGGGGCGTTTACAACTGTGTCGTGTGTCCGGCCTCAACACTCGATATACGAAAGAGGGAAGAGGAACGGATTTGGGAGTTTACAGTTGACAGTTTACGGTTGTCAGTAAAGTCTTGAGGTTTTGATAACGGGCGAAAAAAAGGGACAGACCGCTCTGTCCACGGCGGCGGTCTGCGAAAAAAAGGGACAGACCGCTCTGTCCCTTCGCAGTGCCGGTCTGCGAAAAAGAGGGACAGACCGCTCTGTCCACGGCGGCGCAAAACCGGCGCCTTGGGACAGAGAAGTCTGTCCCTCTTTTTCGCAGACCGGCGCTGCGAAGGGACAGAGTGGTTTGTGCCTCTTTTTCCCGGATTTTCATTGTTTCTTGCGGTCGGGAGTGGGGATGGTTGCCCAGAGATCGGCTTCTTCTTCTAATACGGGGGTGGCGGCGGCGGAGAAATCGTTGGATAGAAGAGTGACGCCGGATTTCTGGCCGGGGGCGACGGAGAGGAAGATGGGGGTTCCGGTCCAGGCGATGCTGTTGCGCAGGGTGACGCCTTTGACGCGGTCGAGACGGACGACCGGGGTTCCGGGCTTGGGATTGCGGGTCTGAAGGCCGTCGAGATCGAGCTGTTTGGAATCGCGGATGAGGAAGGGGATGCCGCTATCGGGATTGATGCGCACGTTGTGGAGCTCGAGACCGGCGGTGTTGAAGGCGTGGAGCCCTTCCTTGGCATTGGCGACGACGTCGGTGAGGGTGAGACCTTCGACGGGCATTTCGGGAAGACCTTCGATGCTGACGGCCAGGGGGCAGCGGTTGATGGTGACGTGGCTGATGGAGATGTTGCGGAAGATGGGAGTGCGCTGGGAGACGGGCTCCTCGGGAGCGCGGGTGTAGTAATTGGTGACTTCGATGGCGGGGTTGCGGGAATCCTCAATCACCCAATTGTCGAAGCGGATGTTCTCCTCGACGCCGCCGCGGCCGCGGGTGCTCTTGATGCGGATGCCGCGATCGGTGCCGACGGAGACGATGTTGCTGGCGACGACATTGCGGATGCCGCCGGAGGTTTCGCTGCCGAGCACGACGGCGCCGTGGCCACGGTGGACGGTGCAGTTGGTGATGGCGACGTCCTCGGTGGGACGGTTGACGCGGAGGCCGTCGGCATCCTTGCCGGACTTGAGGCAGATGGCGTCGTCACCGGTATCGAAGTAGGAATCGGAAATGCGGACGTGGCGGCAGGAATCGACATCGACGCCATCGGTGTTGGCGCCGGGGAAGGTTTCGACGACGACGTCGCGGATGGTGACGTTTTCACAGTAGAGGGGATGGATGGTCCACATGGGCGAGCCGACGATGTGAATGCCTTCGATGCGCACGTTCTTGCTTTCGACGGGGCGGATGAAATCGGTGCGCAGGGTTTTGGCGCCGGCTTCGCGCATTTCGGCGGTGACGGGCTGCTTCTGCTCGAGCAGGTTCAGAAGGTTGGTCCAGGCAGCGCGGCCGCCGGGAACGTTGCGCAGGAGGGTCATCCAATCGGCATTGTTGGCGGTGATGGTGCCGTGGCCTTCGATGGCGATGTTCTCCAGCTTGTAGCCACCGATGGCGGCGGCGGGCGCGGCGGTTTCCACGCCTTCGAAGCGGCTGTGCTCGATCATGGGATATTCCTTGAGATCGGCAACGAACTTGAGGGTGGCGCCGGAATCGATGTGGAGCGTCATGTTGCTGACCATTTCGATGGCGCCGGTGAGGTAGGTACCGGCGGGCACCCAAACGGTGCCACCTCCGGCCTTGGCACAGGCCTGGATGGCGGCGCGGATGGCGGCAGTGCTGGACGCCGAAGCGTCGCGTTTGGCGCCGTAGTCCAGAATATTGAAGACGGGAGAGGTGGAGGGCGCGGTTTGGGCGAAGGCCGGGAGGCCGAGACAGAGCAGGGTCGCGGCGAAAACAGACTTAGTCATAGGTTTATCCTAACTCACCGGGACGAGTTGGCCGGGAGGGGTCGGCGGGGGAATCGCGGAGAGCGGGCTTGCGGGATACGGCGCGGGCGATGGGGCGGGGCGCGGGTTGAGGCGGGTCGGGTGGGGGTACTGGTGGGTTCGTTTCGGAAGGGGTAAGCGACGGGGGTTGCTGGGGTTGAGGGGCTGAGGTGGGTTCGTTTGGCGCGATCTCGGCTTCGGGGGCTTCGGCGGCGGCATCGGCTGCCGGCGAAGCGGGGAGGTTGAGCTTGCGGAGGCGGGTGAAGTCCTCGACGGAGCGGCGGTAGAGGCGCTCGGTCTGGACCTTATAACGGAGGATGAGGGAGAAGGCGGCGGACTGGCGGGTGAGTTGTTGGAGACCCTCGGCGAGGGCATAGCCGCGATTCTGGGCGCGGGTGACCTCAATGTCGCGGGTGAGATCGTCGGCGAGGGTGAAGGGGAGGGCGTCGCCGCGGCCCAGGATGTGGTTGAGGCAGGAGGTGAAGAAGCCGGTCTCGAGAGTTTCGGCGCGGAGGAGGGCTTGCTGGGCGAGGGCGATACGCTCGATGGCGAAGAGCTCCTGGGAGTTGACGGGCTGGAGGTCGGTGATGAGATCGTCGCGGAGTTTGGCGACGGCGTCGAGTTCTTCGAGGCGGATGACAGCGAAGTTTTCGGCGGTGAAGCCGTGCTTGCGGGAGTTTTGCGCGGAGTGGGATTTGCCGGCGGGAGATTTGGGGCCGGTGGAGCGGGCGGCGTTGGCACGGTTGGCGGCGAGGCGCTGGGGGGTGATGGGCAGGGTCGACATGGGACGTCCTTTCGACTTCAGAGGTAGCACGGAGGGGGGATGGAGTCTGAAATCGGGTGGCGGGATGTGGAAGATAGGAAAGGAGATTGAGATCGGAAAAAGTTGTGAACGGGAACGCGAGGGAAGATTATGGGCCGCTGATGAACGCGGATGGAAAACAACGAAGAGATGCGGGTGTGTTTTTGTGGATTTCCGGGTTGATATGGGCCTCGGGGTTTGCGCGCGCTTCCCAGATCGCCGTCCGGGGGGCCGCTGCGCCGGTTCCGGCGAGACGGAATGCGGGGGGAAGGATTGCCGTTGCGGAGGAACAGCCAACGGTTCCAAAGTGGTTCCATGAACATCACCGTCAAGAATATTCCAGAACCGATTTATCGGGTGATGAAGCGAGAGGCGAAGAGGCGGAGCCTCAATTCCGAGATCATTCAGGTACTGGAAACGGAGGCCGCCGAGGCGGAGCGGCGGCGGCAAGTGAGCAATCTGGGTAAGGAATTGGACCGGTTTGCGGCGTCCCTGCCGCCAGTGGACGACAGTGCGCCCCTGATTCGCGCGGACCGGGAGCGATAGCCCGTGCCGGAGGAATTCGTTCTGGACTGTAGCGTCGCCGCAAAATGGGTGTTCCCTGAACCTGGCGTGACGTTTCGATTGCGGAGGCGCTCGCGCTTGGGCGGTCGGAAGTAAAACGTTGCCCAGAATGTTATGGCAGAGTGTCCGCCCACAAAGCTGGCGGGGCCACCCCCGCACACTTTGAACACCTTCCCGCACATCCGGAGTGTAGCCACAGTCTTGCCTTCGATGGAGTGAAACGCCCACATCCAGAGCCGCTCAGTTGCAAACCAAAACTCGGGATGTTGACGGGTCGTCTATCGGTAGGTCTTCTCGTTGCGCAGGAGGATGGCAAGCACGTCCACGGTGCTGGTGGCGTGAATAGGTCTGAAAGATGATGCGGTAGCGGCCAGACACCTTGCGGTACCTGCCTTTGTTCTCTTTACCCTTGAGCGGCTTCACGAGGCCGCGGAAGGGGTTCTCTTCGAACGCGGCGATATCATCGAGGACGCGCCGGCGGCGGTCCGGGGGCATCGCTTCAAGCTGTCTTGCGGCTGCGTCGTGTATGTGGACGGTCCAGTGCATGGCGGAGGGCGGTGTCAAGAGTTTTGTGTAAACATCCCCGCAGGTTGATGTTTCGGGCCGGCTATACTGGTTGCACCCGGGCTGAGGGTAAGGCTCTGCGGAGACGCAACCTGAGCGCCGACTCGGCGGCCGGGATTCGCCGGGATTGAGCGCAGCTCGACCCGGCGTCCAGCTAATCCTGGCGGTAATGCGCAAAATCTCGGGGG